>Ga0123352_10002114_pt1 | contig 27412 bp, 19 predicted proteins | sample TergutLab28metaG_FD_89700 | JGI IMG/M metagenome (GOLD analysis project Ga0123352, IMG submission 89700) | Labiotermes labralis P1 segment gut microbial communities from Petit-Saut dam, French Guiana - Lab288 P1 | ecosystem: Host-associated > Arthropoda: Insects > Digestive system > Gut ... | reverse complement strand
GTGTTACAAAAACAATAGAAGGAAGGAGACAGTGTTTTGGTGCCCCAAATGTGAAGCAGCCCTATGTGTTGAAGAATGTTTCAAGGCATTTCACACCAAGTTAAATATTTAAGGTAAGATTTGATTGGATATTCGAAAAGCTTAGACATTCCTAAATATTTTGTTTCAAGTTTCATCGAAATTCAGCCACTATTAACAAGACTGCATTATTTTGAATAGACTCCTGCACAATTTAGCTGAAAATTTAAATACCCCAGAGAAAAACCTTCCCACATCACTGTATGAACTGGGGTTTAAATGCCCCCACTCTGAAGGGTTAAAATCTGACAAGACCAATGTTCACTTTACATGAATAACTATGAAACATTTATAATAGTATCTCACTGAATTCTTAGGATGAGAAATGATTCAAACAAAAGTTTTAGAGGGAATCAAAATGCATGCTTTATGTACTTTGGTTCCCCCCCTGAAATTGTACTCTTTATGAGATAATGTGGGAAAATATTGTCGATCCAAATGGGCCACAGGTGCCAGTATAACATGAGGCATGCGCATTGCTGCTGGGTAGCTAAGGCTTCATACACCCACACTCCTAGTATGTAACACTTACTGCTTATCCACAGCAGCAATGGCTACTTGAACACACCTGAATGTTACATTAATACGTGCCTAACCTATCTTGTTGGTTTAATTGATGTAATTTTTGTTTAAGGAACATTCGCCAGATGTATGAATGAATGCTTTCTTCCACAAACACCTTATACATCCTATTTGACAAAATTATAATGACAGCATGGGGGGTTGTGTGAGGAAGGTTCAGTACGTGCCACATGTTAACAGTGCATATCAAAATGCATAGCCTTGATTGTACAGTGAAATTTTGAGGTTATTACAGATTTAAAATCTTTATTAAACATTAATTAATGCAATGATTATATTCCACAGCAGATTGCATATTAGCTATGTGTATCTTTGAATTGTTTATGTAAAGGCATGTTCAAGTTGGTGCATATTAACCTTTTCTGGAAATTTAGTTTTTGTGTCATGCATGTAATAAATTATGAATTAATTTACATCTTTGTGATAGGTAATCTGCACTGATAGGATGTTGATGTCAGAAGCCTTACATGTCTCCCTTCTGTGGAGGAAAGTATGCTGTAAATCACAAATTTCTTCAGTGAGATGAGTTCATTGCCTGCTGTGACTGGGTAACATTGAGACTGGAATGGTGTGAGAGGGATATGCCAAGTGGTGATCAGCTTGCTGCCAGTGAATTTTGTAGTTATTTCCAGGAACTCATTCTGAGGGGAAAACTGCAGCTGGAACAGTGGTGATGAAGTAGGATTATTTTGGAGGTGTTTTCCAAAGGACTGCTTTTGAAACGGGTGCATGTGTCCACACAAAAAGTATTGAAGTCAAGCTAGTGTCAGTGGGAGAAGCTGATGAATCATATTCCTTGGAAGGAGCAGAAAATACCTGGCAGTAATTTTTGTCTATAAAGGAGACTGCCCAGTTTTTCCATTTTAATTAAAGTAGTGGTTTGATACAACTGATCAGTACAGGGCATGTAAATTAACATGTCTGCAACTGTTATGCTGCTGGTGCTGCATGTCAGTGCACCATCAATTCTGAATTATGTTCTAGAGACAGTCAGTGTTCAGCCTGATGTCACTTGTCTACCAAGGAATTAACCCTTATTTTGCTAACGTGGAGAATATGGTGAGCTAATAACGCCAACAAATGGTAGATGGAATTTAATTCAGCATTTAAAGGGTTAAGCTGGTGGACCAATGAGATGTTGCTGCATGGAGGAAGTCTCCAACAGTGTGTATATCTGACATTTTTTAAGATATGCTCTGTACTACTACTAAATTGTCCAAGGTGTGATGTGAGTTCTGCCACCATTGTCAGTTCATGGACACTGACTGTGTCACTCTTTAAGCGATGAAATTTCAGTACCAAATTAGCTAGCAGCCTGCAAGGGATGTCATGACATGTGGAAGTGTTAATGACAGCATTATATGAGGTTGGTTTGAAGTTGACAGCCCTGTGTCAGGCCACGAAATGAGTGTGCAGTTGTGAGGTGTACACAAAAGTGGGTCAGTAGAAACAGTTCAGATTGCCTGTGATGAAGATGCCTAATTCCTGAGAAGGCCCTCCTTCATTTACCTTTCCCTTATTAGACTGAAGGCTTGCCAAGTTATTGGTAAGAGGACCACGGGTTTGTTAAAATGGTGCTGCAGTAAGGTTGAAGGAGGTCATTCTACTCATGGCTGAATAAATGTAAAAAATCACTCACACTTTGATGATCTGTCTGTATGCAGAAATAAATGCCATTATAATTATGGATGCTTACTGACACCATCCTAGTAGAGATGCAAGCTGAATGTTAAAATGTGAGTATGAAGATTGATTTCAAATAAAAATATTTAACATCTCAGCTGATTGTGTGCTAATAGCCACTATGCCGCTTTTAATTATCACCAGCAGTTCTCCATTCAGTATTGTGGGTAATTTTATTCATTCAGTAGCCCATTATGTTGTTGCATTTGATGTGTGATAACTGAGTAACACATTCAGATACCAGTCTAAAGTACCACATTAGAAGTAAACAGTCATAATTAAAATGACGCAAGAATTTCTAATTGAGGACAGGACATGTGGGGTTCACCCCTGCTTATAGAGATTGCTGGATCCAGTAATGAAGTTTAATACTGATTGTTACAGTGTTTTGAAAAATGGAGTTCAAGTAATTATTTGTTAATGAAGTTTTAAACCAGTGGTGTGCAAGTTTAACTGCAGGCCACTCAGATGTAAGTGATTTGGTGAACTGCCACAACAGGATTTAAAACACAATATTGGTGTAGATAGACACATCAAATTGTGTTACTTTATTCATATTTGTATTCATATCTCAACTTAACCTTTAGATGCCTAACGTCAACAATAGTTGACCTACCGCACCGCTAACCTCCAAAGTTGCATTTTATGTATTCATTCAACTAATATAGGTACCGAATATTATAAACATGGTGTGTACTGTCCGTTTTTTTCTCTTGAAAATGCAGTTTGTTTAATAATTCTAACGTATTTGGTTCCTGTATTATTCACATTTTATATACAGGATGTGCTAAAATAAAAATAAAAAATAATTCCGGCACCAAAAGGTTAAGTAACAAAAACACAAATTTGTAAAATGAATGAAGGTTTTTGAAGGACTTATTGCAGGAATGTATATTTTCAACCCTTTATGTACCTTCCCATCTCTTTCATAAAAATTCCACAGTTGTGGGTTACTGACAAGGTATGTTATATATTGTTTATATTGAGCTGATTCTTATGAAAGTTTCAAGGAACTAAAGGTTCATCTATTGTCCGGAGGAAAGGGTTGGGCACCACAGGATGCAGGGTCAAGCCAAGTGCACTGGGATGGCACTTCGCCTGTTTAAAATGGTGCTAAGGAAGCTTTCTGTTGTGTACAGGTTTTTACCATTTTGTCATCACTTTTTCTTTGATAGCACGCTGCTTTGGAAAGCCTACAGAAAAAGAGGTCAGTTGCATCAGTAGCAGTGTCCTTGGGGAACATTTCCTTGAGGGAAGCGTGACTTCTTGGTTGTTGAAGAGGGTGTTCTTTATATTCCTGGAGCTTGTTTGTTGAAGTTTACTCCCCACCACATTTTGTGTGCCACTTGTTAGTACTTCAACTACTGGAGTCCTTGTTTCAAATATTCCCTTTTTTTGTGTGTGTATTGTTACTGATTCACCAAAACTGTATCATATCTGTCATGTCATAGTTGTTTAAAGTCCAGTGTTGGAATGATCTGCTCTGTTTCCATCAAGATCAGTGTGGTAAGGAAATGGCACTGAATGTATGTGTGCTTAGCAACATCAGTTAGTTTTTGACCTGACAGCAGCATCAAATTACTGCTGCCACAAGGTTTACAAGAGTCTGGTGTGTTATTTCCTGCTTGGACTATGTCTGTAGGACATTTGATCATTGACATCTCGCTAACTACTTTTTTATGTTATTTTGACAGAGTTGAAAGAACAGTGTTTGTGCTTCATATTCTGCTTTAAAGTGGGAAAAAATTACTATTGGATACTTAGAATGTTGAAAGCAACTTTTGGAGAGCAAACAGTTGCAAGAACACAAGGTTTTGAATGATTTTCTCAGATGAAAAGTGATGCAGACTTTGTTGACAATACTGAAAACTCGGAATGTCCACTGACTAGTAAACAACATTAAAAATGTGAATTGAAGAAAGAACTTGTCATAGAAAACAGAAGTCACTATCTGTAAAGTTGTTAACATGTTGGGAATTTTATTTGGGTATTCAAGAGCAATTTGCAACAAAGTCTGAACATCAGTTAGATTGGTGCCACATTTCATGTCCCATCTGTTGAGTGATGAGCAGAAGGAAAATCATGTTGTGCCAGGACCTTCAAGAGAGGTTGGAAAGAGACTGAGAATTCCGTTCAGAGACAATGACTGGCAATCACAATGAGACATGGGTTTAAAGGTTAAACAAAGAAACCAAGCTAGCCGTCTCAGAAGTGTCCCATCAATCATCTTCATGCCCAAGAAAGGCAAGACAGGTTTGTTGAAATGTGTTGAAAATGATCTCTTTTTTTTCTAAATATAAACTTTGAGGGGATTTTGCACTGTGAATTTGTGCTCCTAGGACTACCAGTAAACCAACATAATTACATTTAAACATTACTGTGTCTGCTGGGAAGTGTATGTCAAAAGACCTGAATCATGAAATTCAGGAAATTGGTTTCTCCACCATGACACTGCACGTGTTTACTCTGCACTGTCAGTGCATGATTTCCTGGTTAAAAACAACATGACTTGTTCCACACTCTCCCAACTGGCCAGATTTAGTAACGTCTTTAAAAAAAAAAACTCTGAAGGGATGTAGATTTAATGGTATCATCATTACTGGAGCAAAATTGCTGTTTTAAACATTGTACTTCGTGAAATACTTTGAATGGTGGTGCATTCCATGGGCTCTCTGCCTAAAGTCCCATGGAGACATAAACTTTGAGGTACTTTTTACAGTTGCACTCACTAACATCCTAAATGCTTTATTAAAATGCCTAGCTACTATGGATGGGGAAGGAAGGTGCATCTGGAACACTGGCCTGATTTTCCATTGTTGTTCCAAATTGAGTTTATAATAATAGGATTGTAGGAGCTGTGCAGTCTTCAGCTGAAACCCCAAGCTCAAGTTCGTCAACCATGTAAGCAACTTCATAAGTGAGTTTTTTTTACATTCATTGTTCCGTGCATCATTGTAATTGTTTAAAAACTAACCAACACGATGTCACTTGTGGACTATCCTTTATTTTCATGGGTAGTCATTCATTCTCTACATGTTTCGAGCTTTCGGGAAGCTCATCATCAGGAGATCATTTTTCCTGTACAGTCAGCCTCTGGTATAGTGTATAATCTTTGCTGTAGCCCTCCTGTTCTCCTACGAAACAGTCGGGAGCAGAACACGTAGGAGAACGGGAGGGCTACAGCAAAGATTATACACTATACCAGAGGCTGACTGTACAGGAAAAATTTTCTCCTGATGATGAGCTTCCCGAAAGCTCGAAACATGTAGAGAATGAATGATGACTACCCATGAAAATAAAGGATAGTCCACAAGTGACATCGTGTTGGTTAGTTTTTAAACATTCATAAGTGAGATCTAATCCTGCAGTTTGTTTCAAAAATTCAAACAGCATGAATGTTTCCACACTGCTTTGTGGGTAGGTTCCTTCTTTTCTTTCTGGTATTCTCAGTAATTCATAACTGCATCCATTATGTTAAATGCCTCTCAGAATTCCTTAACAGGTGGACCATTGTACCTTCCACAGTTTGTCACTTGATGACCTGGGCAAGTGCACAGCTCAAGTAGTGGGCCTGAAAACAATCCAGTCATACTTTAATCCATCGGCTGCATGTAAGATGATGTTTGGTGACAAAAAAGGTGTTGGTGTATGGTTTGACACCTGCAATGAATTGGGATGACCAGGGTTGTTGTAAGAAATTGGCATTATCTGGAATGGTAGGTTGTTCTTTATTGCAAGAACAAAATGATTGGTGAACCATTCTTCAGAAAGTGCTGCATTGTCCCAAGCTCTCTGTTTGGTCTTCCATGTCACTAGTAGATGGTCCTTAGGATAGCCCCGTGGTGTCCTGGTATTTTTGGCATGGTACATGAGCACTGACTTCAGCTTGAAATCAGAGTATCATTAAACTTGTAACAAAAAGGTTTAGTCTACTTGGATTTCTTGAAATGGAGGTGCAGACTTTACCATAGTGTTGTATGTTCTCAACAGCGTCTTTGTCTGGAGGAGCTGTTTCTGTATATATCTTTGAGGACAGTAGTCATGGTTGATGTGGATAAATTGACCTCTAGCACTAGTACTACAACTTTGCATTCCAGCTTCAGTACATGATTTGTGAGCTAGTACATGGTTGTTCAAACTGTGGTTTGTGTACAACTACTGGTACAGCATTTGTTACTGTCATGTAATTTTAATAAAACATTTGAAGTATAAACCAGGATACAGATTTTAAGGAATAAAGGAAATGTAAGCCAAATATTTTTGCTGATATGCAGCATTATATAACACATCTCTGCCATGATGTAGTGTTTCCAGTTTCAGCTTTTTTATTTTAATATAAATAGAAGTATTGATGGGACATTTGAAATTGTTGAATTTCATTCAGTGGTGTGCCAGCAAGACAGTGTGAGAACAACGATTACTGGATTTGACAGGGCAAGCCTGTGGCTTGGTCTCCCAGGTTACAGAACCTCACACCAATGGACTTCTTCCTATGGGGCCACATTAAAGCCTTGATCTTACTGCCTGTATTGTTAAGGCAGCAGCAACCTGTCATTGTTGAGTCACACATCAATCTGCCGCATTGTTGTTGGCTGTCTATCATGATCAGTGGCCGTATGTTTGAATATCTGCTCTAAATTGGCATGAAGTATAACTTTTCTTCAGAATACGTCAGTGGTTTTGCTTGATTTCCAACCTTAGTCAGGCCTGCTTTGATGATCCACGGCACTGCGAGGAAGCATATCCGACACATGGTTGCTTGACAGTAAATCTTTGTTTTGGTCCACCCTCTCGCCTCACAAAGTTTGGGCATGGAGTTATTCCGTTCTCTATATATTTAGCATGGCCTAGTACAAGTTGATATCTGGAATTTCTGAGACCAGTGGGTTGGTGGGTATTGTATTTTTTCAGATGTTTGGCATATTTCTTATGTGTCTAGCATCTTCATGGATGAAACCATTTATTTTTTCACTTAATGTCATGTTCTGTTTTCCCTACTGCACTGTCTGTTCCTTTTTTGCCACTGCCCATGTAATATTCGCGCGCGCACGTGCAGGTGGGTGTGTCGGTGCGTGGGTGTGTGAGTGCAGGTGCGTGCATGTGTGTTGCGAGTGGGTGTGGGGGGGTGTGTGTGTGTGTCAGGGCAGGAGGGAGAGAGGAGGATGATTGTATGATTTGAGAACTGGGATATTACACCTAACTGTCTTGGCTTGTAATGCTGGCTGTGATACTGTTCAATACATTCATGGTTCCTACTACTACTACTACTACTACTACTACTACTACTACTACTACTACTACTACTACAACTACAACTACAACTGCTGCTGCTACCACCACCACCCTCACCCCCCTCTTAGTACTACTACAACATCACTACCACCAGATGTGAGTGATAATGGTTCATAAAAGAGGACTGGTTACGTGACTGCTACCTATGTAATAAATTGTCTATACCCTACAGAATTCTTGTTTCGAGTGTCTTAGGGGTCAGTGTGTATGAGACTTGTGCTTTTTTGACTTATCACATGTTTGATCAAGTACTGGCCTCATACTTGTGGTTTTGTTTTCCCTCTTTTTTGCCACACTTTCTTATCCCACGAGTCTTCAGTTGTCATATTCAAAGACTACTATTGTAGCACAAGAACCTTGCCTCCATCATTGGAGTAAATGAGCAAGCCATGTGTGGAAAGGATGGCGTATACCAGGGTCGTACCAAAAGTCACGAGCAACTTTTTTTTGCATGCAAACCGGAAACAGCAGACGAAGTAGAGTATGGTGGTAGATGGAACCAGCTGTTGTGTTATCCTTGAGTGTCTTGTGATGTCAATAACTTGCATCGCGTGACCAGTATCACTCCTAACAAAATGGCCGACAACGATATGTCATTTCGCCAGCATGCTGTCATCGAATTTCTCGTTAAAGAGGAAATCCCTGCTGCAGAAATTCATCAGAGGATTCAGCGTGCTTATGGAAGTGTGTGCATGGGTGCGAGCAGTGTTCGAAGATTGGTGAAACATTTTAAAAATGGGAACACGAGCATCCAAGATCAGCCTCAGAGCGGTCACCCTCAAACAGCCTCAACTGAACGCAACAAGGAGAGAGTGGATGAGATCATTCAAGACAACAGGCGTGTGACTGTGGACACAATAGCCCGAACACTTGGATTATGGCACAATGCAGTACAGGAGATGATTGAAAGTTCAGGCTATAGGAAAGTTTGTGCTCGTTGGGTCCCGCGCTTATTGACTGAAGACCACAAAGGTCAGCGAAAAGCCATCACCTCAGAACTGCTGCAGAGATATCGACACAAAGGCAATGATTTTTTGCTCCATATTGTGACAGGTGACGAAAGCTGGTTTCACCATTTCGAGCCTGAAACAAAACAGCAGAGTATGGAATGGCACCATTTGCATTCTCCATCAAAAAAGAAGGCAAAGACAGTGCCATCAGCTGCAAAGGTGATGGGCACAGTCTTCTGGGATGCAGAGGGGTTGATTTTGGCCAAATTCCTGGAACCTGGGCAAACCACCACTGCTGCTCGTTATTTCCAGACACTGCACAAGCTCCGTCGTCCATAGCTTGATAACATCCAGGATGAACATATCAGCCTGCATGACAATGCTCACCCCCATGCCGCTCACCTCACATCGGAAGCAATTGCAACAATGGGGTCAGAAGTTCTTCCACACCCCTCCTTTAGCCCTGATCTGTCACCCTCCGACTACCATCTTTTCGGATTTGTGAAGGATCAGCTGCGCGGACAACGTTATGAGACAACGGAGGCAATTCAGAAAGCAGTGCGTCAGTGTCATCGGATGGCTGGAATGGGATTTTACAGAAGGGGAATTTTCAAACTCCGAGAACGCTGGGAGAAATGTGTACAAAGAAGTGACTATGTGGAAAATGTAGATTAAGGTGGTGTATTTGGTTTGTCAATAATAAAGCATGTTACTTTTCAAAAAATGGTTGCTCATGACTTTCGGTACAACCCTCGTAGTACCTCCTACACCCTGTGTCCCCCCTTCACTGACTGTTCATGGTTTCCTTCCCTTCCCTATTTTTACTTCTCTTTTATTTTGTGTTACTTTTATTTCCTCACTTCTATTAATATTTTGCATTGGACTGTCACAATTGATTCTTTTATGTTTCCCATTTTCCGCATGCCTTCATCCCTTTAGTCTTGGTTCAGCCTAAGATCTGTGGTACTCCTAGTCCATATATCTACATCATCTGTTTCCTTCACAGATTACATATATTCATCTACCCTGATTATGGAAGCAGCAGGTTGCTGTGAATCTTTAGTAACTTTTTATTTGAAAACTGCAGTGTCACATCTCAGAAGTTCGCTGTAATAATTCAATTTGTTTTTTAAGATTGCTTGATAAAATTTGTACCTTACAACAGACAGGCACTGAAATACAAAGTGTAATATATGAAAAGGGAAAAAATAGACAGGACAGTGACAGAAGGCATGCAGTATAAAATAGTAAGGATGCAAAGAATTGATAGTTTCACACTTATTGTACTGCAAGTATGTAGCAGACAGTTTCATGTTGAGTGAATGTGTGTATGTTTTGCAGTATTTGTGGCACTTGTTATGAATATGTGCTACAGTTTGCTGAAGTAAGGTTTTTGTGAATGTTGCTATATTACATACACTTTGTGTGCAATTTTGATAGTTTTTTTACCTCTTCCAAGAAGGACTAGATTGTGAATGTCTGACAGTTACACACAGAAGTGCTTCACTGTGTGTGAGTGGGAGAGAGATGGAAAATGTCAGGAAACATTGTGGTGACTCGGTGTTGTCCAACCGAGACATGATACCTTATAGTCTGGTAGATATGTCGCAGATGTTTTGGTGAAACTCACTGTCCACATCATGGAGGTAGGGGAATATGCTGTGTATGGAGATGATGGTGTGGACATTGCAACAAGAGGGATCAGGGCAGAGCTCTGGCTTGGGATAGTGGAGAGTGAAGAGGTTGCATGTGCAGGGGGAAAAAAGTTGGACCCTTTAAAGAGCCATTTGTATATTGAAGTGTATGGGAGAGCATTGAAAGAGATCTGTGGTGGGGAGGGGATTTGAAAGTGCACAGAGAAGTAGGAATTTTATACATGGGTGTTCTGTTGTAAAAATTAGTGTTTTATGTAATGGTGCTGTCAGTTTCTAACATAATGTAATGTTGGTAGATGAATTAAATCTTGAGTATGGATTATTGATTGAATGATAACAGTGGAAGACAGAAGTACTCTGAAATGAATCAGGCCCATTTCAAAAATGTACAACAGATTTCAACATGGACTGTCCTGGATTGGCCTGAAGCCTTCATTATGAGCTGCTGGAAAATAACTGCCTGAGCCATGTCATGGACAGGAGATACGCAAGGAAGTTTAATGAGGAAAATGACGAGTAAAGAAAAAAGACTGGAGGCTGGCAGAGCAGTAGGAGGAGGGTTAAAAACAGATGGGAAGTACTGAAGAAAGTGGTATTTGGTGTTGGAAGGAACAAGTGTGCAGGTATTACTGACTCCATCCTGAGTAAACTGAGTCTCCTGGGAGAGTAAAATGTAGGGATACAACTGCCTGTATGTGGCATGTGTACTGACCTTCATGACATAATGTGTGTCTTAGTATTTCCAGATGGCCTTGTTTTTGTCAGTCCTGTTTTATCTTGTGGGAGGAATATAGAAGGGAAGTGATCACTGTCGTGCAGATGTGTGAACATTGCTACAAACTCCTTACAGCTTTGCCAGTGTCAAAAGTGCAGCATGTGTGTTAATGTTGCTGAACCATTAATGAAGCACATTCCTACATGTTCATTGTATGGGAACATAAATGGAATGTTTACTGGGCTAAGACGGGATGGTTTGCTACAGCTTAGTGATGCAGACCATCCCTGTTTAGGGTTGTTTACCTACCCCAGTTGATAATATGTGATATGAACTAAATGGTAATACCACTGCATTTTTAAGAAGTAGGCCTATTTTCAGAGGGCATTGTGACTGAATGACCAGGAATATTCTTTAATCTGTAAGGACCTCCAGACTACTCAAAAAAGAAGTGAAGTCATCAGAAAAACAATGCAGGTAACTAGCACAAAATTGTTTGTTGGCCACAAAACATGGAAAACAACATGTTGAAATGGTATGCGTATGTAGTAGGCATGGAGGATAACAGGTGGCCCATGCGAATAATGACCTGGTGGTAGAAGGAAGACAACCCGAAGTAAAATGAAAATTGGAAGTTGAGAGGATCGTGAAACAGGAATTCAACATCTGACAACACATTGAACTGCCAGCTGTGGCGACTGAAAACCAATAACTGGTGGATCACTGGAAAACAGATACTTATCTGCATTTGCACACATAAGTGTTCACAGAAATATTTTTTATTAAAAAAATGTTTATATGCAGCTAATTCACTAACATGAACTTCTATGCACATTGCTGTTGTGCAGCACAGTTGAGATACTGCTCAGTTGTAACTACTAAGTATTCCTTTTTCATGACTGAATTTGAAGCTGTTTAATTGTTTTGTATGTGCCATATTAATCTTGAGTAACTGAAACCTGTGCACAATTCTGTAAAGAAAATTATTTTGTTCCTTCTTGACAAATTCCTATTATATCTGTCCTTCAGAGAAGATTTGTGGGTATGTTATGGTGGTGTAGTTATGGTTCCATTTTGTGAAAAAGTAGTGGTGACAGCATTATGAAATTTGTGGTTCTTGCCAAGTACATATTCTGGGACTGATGCTTTGTTTTTTGTTTGCCCTTTTGCAGTCCAAATTATTTTTGCGAATTCCAGTAGTCTAGTCCAAACTAACTTTTTACAAAGTCTGTAAGAGCAGGAAGTAGATGGCAAGAACTTAGGAAAATCCAGCAGATACACAATAATGGGTCAGTGTGAGCTTGATTTTAGAGCTGACAGTGCAGGACGAAGTTCAATTGTGAGTGGATGGATTGATAAGGGTTTGTGTTGTTGGCTAAATAAAGTGTATTTTCTTTGACTGTGAACTATGTGTTGAATAGTTTAGACTTCAAGGTGTGAAACAGAAGATTATATATTTTAAATGATTCATGAACATGCACTGATAATTTCTTGTGAGAAATTATCAACAAGTGCATATACAGATAATTAGATTAATTATATTGAAGGAGGCTATGCTCATTACAGTATAATAAATCTACATTTCTGTATGTGGACTTGCTGCTTATTTTTTGTAAGAGAAGATTACTGCTTTGCAGCTGCATGTTGAAATAAGGAATGGAAAAATGGAAATACGTGCTATTGGTTATGTAGGTCAAAGTTTGTGCTGGTGTTTGTGGGTGCTCACTGGGTAGTTTTGTGTTGACCTCTGTCGTTGAACTTGAAAGCCCTGCAGTTTCTAGGATTCATCCCCCATTAAATGTGAGGAAACTTTCCAGTAGGAGTAAATTTTTGAGATAAAAAAAGGAAAGTGTGTTAATGAATTTACAACTCAACATTGTCATGGCATCTTGAAAAAATTTGTCATGTTGATCTGTCAGTTTTCTATTTATTTTAATCAACGTACAAGGTGGACTGGACAAGACTAGACTACAGTAACATTTTATTTAATTTATATGCTCACCCAACTACATGGAGAACATCAGGAAAGCCGAAGGATGTGCGATATAATATGAAGGAAGTTGAACAATTTAAAGTATGCTTCTTAACTAAGTAACTCAGCATTCACTTTGTTGCTGCCCTGTTTGTATCCAGCTTACATTATATATTGTATTACATTTTACAGTGAGCTGATGCTTTATACAGTTTATTTACTGTTTGACCATTAATAAGATAACTGATTCTGTTACTGATGTATAAACACGGTGTTAGCAATAATCTGGGCTACGGTTTTAAATTTTGGTGCTTATACCAAGCTTTTTATGGCATTAATCGCATATTTCACATCAGAATACAATAATTGAATTATAAAATGTATTTATATGTTTGTGTTTTAGTTACCACGTAGCATAATTTAAAATTCTGGCAACAGTTATGATCACTTGTACACATTTCAAATATTAACAAAATTGTATTTGGTTACACAGCCATTGTGACAATTTTTTTTTTTTTTCTTTGTGAACCTTCAGCATCCTGAAGCAAAACTGTATCTACATGGCAAATTACAAGTGGCAGTTGCATAGCTGGCATGTTTGTTGCACTGGTGATGTATACATGTGTACATACTGTTACCGAAAGTTGGAATTGTATCATGAAATGCATATCGAAAAGAGACGTAGTATATGGACAGTCCTAGTAAAGGTAAAAATACAATCCCAGGGTGATCCTTGTGTGTAACATAAACACCAAAGAACACCAAATTGCATAACTAAACGTATATGAATTCAGGAAAGAAAAGTGAAAGATAACAGTTTAATTCTCACTGTGATACAGTATGACATTTTCCATAATTCATTTTAAAAATTGTGAACTGTTGATAACATTTTTTCACTTGTCATGCTGGGTGACAACTAGATAACCAATTTTGTGTTTTGTGGAGTACATGTCATGCAGAACAGTTTGTAGTTGCAGATTTTATTCCTTTAGCATTTAGTGTAGAGGGACAGTTCAGTCAGAGGAACATTTTTTTTTTGAGGGGGTGGGGGTATCTGGCTTTTTCAGTAAAATCTTCTTTTTTGTATGTGAAGTCGATGTATTGGTAGCAAAAGGCCATTTTGTCCAACTGTACTTCATCTAAAGAAAAATTTGGATGGATGACACAGGTGTTCATTGGGACCATTATTGGTGAATTTCTCAAGAGCAGCAATTTCACAGTATTCACACATGTTTTTTTTCCCCTTACTTTTCCAGTGATTATCTTGTGTTGTGATTCCCTTCTTAATTTGTATGTAATTTTCCAGATATTGATTACTGCTGCAGTCACGTAGAAGGAAACCTACCTTAGCCATTTTGGTAAGTTTTTGGACGTTTTAATGTAATGTAGTGTATGTGATGTGGGTTGAGATACCTACATTGACTCATGGTAGGGATCAATAGAACGCTGCCGTTCACATGGTAGGGAAGTGTCAGGTTCCACTTTGATTTGGTATCCCATTGTATTATATGTATTAACAACAGTATTTGTACACCATGAATCGTGACCTTTATTAGTAAACAAAACTTGTTACATCTAAATTGAATATTACTCGTTCTATGCATTATCATCCACCTACACCATAAATGCACACAATTTTTATATGAAGGGCATTCAGAAATGATTGGGACAGGGGCTGCCATTTCAGCAAGAAAAAAGGTTCTCATTGGATAGTGTGGTCTTAGTACGTCATTTCACCACCATATGATCTTAGTTGTGCATACCCATGAAGAAATGCTGTCATTACCAAGTCTTAGTGGCCAAAGGGCATGGACAGCGGCTGCAATGGTAGGTGATTATTATGGGCAGAAACATACCACATGGTGTTCATGGAAAGAAGGCATCAAGTTTTGGTTTCATTATTACTTACCCAGAAAGAAGAGATAGGCTATGCAATTGGAAGTTCATAACCCCAGAAATGTGTAATGTTTAGTGGGAAAGCTAGTGGTCACAAAGGGAATATTACGAATGGACTGGCTTTCTACTGGCGTGACGATCAAAAGTGACTGGTAATGTGAAACACTGACTAGACTTAGGCACAGAATCCAGCAGTGACGCAAGGGAAAATGGTCAGGCAACAGGTTCAGCATGACTGTGTGTGCCCACTTAACTAGTTAAAAATCTGTGAGGCATTAACATCACTAGGATTAACTCTGTTGCTTTGTCCTCCATATTCACCCAAACTGGCTCCCTCAGAAAACTGTCAAGAATTCACTCCATGGTGAGTTATTTCTGTCTCAAGAAGCACTCCAGGTGCCTGTCCAGGAGTATTATCACAACACCCTGAAAGAATGGCTTCCTGAAACCATTGGTAAACTCCTAGAGAGATGGCAGCGATGTAGAGACCTAGGTAGGGAATGTATTGAGCTAGCAGTTGTTTACTATTCAGCCTCAAGATAATAAAGTTGCTGTAAATGAGGTAAGTCCAAATCATTTCTGAACACCCATTCATGTTTCAGCCATAAAACACCATTCTCAGAGAGACGAGACACATCAGCACTCAATACAGGGACTTGATCCTTTTGGATCGAGAACTTCGATTCTTGATGTTTCTGTGCATGTAGACACACAATATAACCAGTGGCCCTTAAATTAATTTTATTCAGGAATATGTTAGCATCATATTCTTTATAGTATGCATATATTTATATTTATAGCTGCCAAGTTGCATAGAGTTTATCCTTTTGAAACTTTGTAACGCAAGTGCTTCACTTGCTTTATTTCTTGTGTGATGGTAAAGTGTGTTGTTCAGTTATGAATATTCAATTATATAGATGGTGTTTATCCCAAAATCACTGTAATAAAATTAACATTAATCATTAACATTGTTCAGTGATTATAGGATTTTTTTAAATTTTTTGAAATGGTTGTTTTGCTTCCTTAATATGATTTTATAATTATGTTATGAGTATTCTTTAATTGAATATTTGATGTGTGTTGCATTAGACATATTTTCATATAATGTAGTTAATATGTAGATATTTCATAGTGGAGTATTTTGTTAATATCCCATTAGGTAAATTTTAATGTATTGAGTGTTATTACATAATTATTGGACATAGTATGTTTGTGTAATAACCTTGAGAATAATTGTGCAACAGTAAGTCACTGTAAATGAAATAAATGTTTGGAGCAGCATGCATAACATATGTTGGGGCTCTTTATTCCAGGGATTGTTTGTATAATTCAAGGAGCACAGTCTCCATCCTCAGCTAGTTAAGCAATTCTGTGCATATTTTGGAACCCGAGGGTTCATTGCCAGATGCATGAGAGTCCAATACTTGTCCCTATCTTGAGATCGATCAATTGAGTCTGTGCCCCTTCATCTGTTTCTTGAATATCCATTTTAATACTGTACTGTGGTCTATGTTTGGGTCTTCCAAGTGGTCACTGTCACTTAGGCTTCCCCCCAGAAATGTACACCTCTTCCTTCCCCTATACATGCCTCATGCCCGGCCAGTCTCCTTGATTTAGTAACCCAAGTAGTATTTCATTTCAGTCTAGGTATATTTTACATATTGTGGTAGTGCAGTCTTATAACATTTTGAACATATTTTTGACTTAATTATACAGAACTTGGATTTTAGTTTTGTGCATTATTAATTGTGTTGTTGTAAACCTTGATACTTGGGGCATTCTGTATTAACAGATATAAACATATGTTAAATATTCATCATTCCAAGTAAATTATTTCTCTGTTGTATCATCATTGTTAAGTGTACATTTGATGTCATGGGACAGTGGAGAGAAGTAGAAACAGTGATGTAGATATTTTGAAAGTGGATTTTGTTTTTTAACCCTGCCTTCTATTCTAATTCTGGAACATTATATTCTGATTACTTAAGATTTGCAATCTGGAAAGATGGTTTGCATAAAGTATAAATTTTGATGAAAGGTAAGCAGATTCACTGTCATCAAAGATATGTGCTTTGAGCATTTGCACCTATTCAGTGGGAATAATTCATTTGTGAGGTACCTGCAATGTGTTATTCACTCTTGTATGTGTGCGTCTTAGTATTTACTGCATGCTTCGGGTACAGAGTTGTAAAGTTTTTGTGCCTTTAAGTTGAGGGCACCAATATCTTTATCCACTGGATTCTTTATTGCTGAGGTCGTACTGTGTTCTACTGTACTGTTGTAGCTTCAGGTAACCTGTCACCTGTAGCTGTGTATTTAAACACTTCTGTATTCATATTTTGCTGTTGCATGTTAATGTAAAAGTTTGTGAATGTAAACCTCTTAATCTGCAACAAACTAAATGCTAGGTCACACACAAGGCTGCAAGCATGAATACTGATTTATGTGATAATGTGCTCTCTTGTCAGGACCATCACACCCATTAGAGAGTGGTGATAGTTGAGTTCAGAGCAGTGGTGGACTGAAAATGAGCAATGGGAAATGCGAAAACGTGATGAATATTCACTTATCCACCATGAATGGAACAGTCAAGTCACCAAGTGTTGATCCTGAGGTTGTACCATCGGAATCCAGCATCCAGCTACTGAGCTGTGGCACAACCTGAAAGTATGTAATTTGTTTATTTTTCCCACTTTACGTTGAAGAACAGTGAACTTACTGCCAAGACTATGAACGGGAATACCTGTTCACTGATAATGCTGGTCAAAACAAGATCTACTTTAATATTACCACATAAAACCATAACATATGAAGTTATCCACTTTCTTGCCACTGATAAATCCAGAGGTTTAAATATTTTGCCAAACAGAATTGTCACCCTTTGTAACACAATAGTTGATTATCACCTTGAATACTGTAGTATAAATTCTTTGTGCATCACTTCTTGATTGTTCAAATATAAGCTTGTATAATAATGTAAATAATAGTATTGCGACACAAGCAATGACGTACTTATGACACTATACACTGTACTTAATTTTAGCTAATAATTCCCATGAATTTTAGTTTGATTACTTTAAAATATATTGTAGTCTGATATTGACACAACAACCTAGTAAGTAGTAGAATGACGTCCCTTAGGCGATATTCCTTGATCGTATAACCCTGTGTTATATTTAACAACACGGTGTTTGCATGTGCCTTTGATGAGTGTCCCTATGATGACTACCTTTTGGAGAACGCAACCTTATGCGTGTGGATACACATGGAGCCACTTGTAGACTGACTAGCAAAACCATGCTTCAAGCTTGCTAACGGCAACTAGAACAAAAGGGAACGCTAACTTCCCATGTGATGCATTCACATGACACTAGGTCATGCCACAAGTCTTATGACCATAACGTCATCGAGTGTGCCTTGTGGTATGGCACATAGGCACCTGTTGCAATGTTGTGCAGATACTACAGAACAAAATGTTAATTTTAAAAAATGCATTAAAAATTATTAAAAAAATTTGTCCTTGCATGAACGCAGTTTTAAGAGTATCAGTGTGTAACATGTGGAATAGTTTTCTCATTATGAAACAAGCAGTGCTTTACTAATGGAGTAATTGTTCTGTATGTGTCTTCTAGATAAGATTATTATCCAGTTTTATTCCTAGTAATTTTACATTATTAGCTTCAGTGATAGTTTGACCTGCAATATGTCAATTCTAGAGGCTATTAATACGAGGGTTCTTCAAAAAGTTTCTGCACTTCTTTTTAAACTCTGTTTACATCACTTTTCTGTATAGTTACCCCGCTTTGCGATGCATTTTTCCCAGTGTCCTACCAACTTTTTAATGCCATCAGCAAAAAATGTTTTTGGTTGAGCGCGTAGCCACTGATGCACCGCTGCTTGCACATCTTCATCATCACATGAAAATCGTCTTCCCCGTAAAGCATTTTTGAGCGGTCCGAAAGGTGGAAATCAGATGGTGCTAAATCCGAACTGTAAGCCGGGTTTTCCATAACCTCCCAATTCAATTGTTTGAGGGTCTCCAATGTGTGGGCTGCAGTGTGGGGGCGGGTGTTGTCATGCAACAACAAACTTTCCTTTTACAGTTTTCCTCTTCTTTTAGAGCAGATTGCGGGTTTCAGTTCTCTCTGAAGCACATTGCCATATGTTGCACTTGTGACAGTTGTTCCACATTCCTAATAGGTTTCGAGAATAGGCCCTTGAGAGTCCCAGAAGACGGTCAACATCAACTTTTCTACCGACGGTTGGATCTTGAATTTCTTTGCTACAGGAGATGATGGATGCTTCCATTGCATACTCTGCCGCTTGCTTTCGGGCTCGTAATGGTGAATCCATGTTTCATCACCAGTGACTATTTGCTGCAGAAAGTTGTCACCTTCTTCACGGTAACGGGCCAAGTGTCGGGAACAAATGACTAAGCACTTGCGCTTACCCTCCTCTGTCACTTCCTTAGGCACCCACATGGAACACCCTTTACTCAACTTACGGCTGTCATGAATCAGGGAATAGGCAGAACCAACACTCACATTCAGCCTTCCTGCAACCACTTCAACTGTTATTCTTCTGTTCTCACGAATCAGTTCCAGGGTTCTTTCTTCATTCCTTGTGGTCGTGGCTGTAGCTGGACGTCCGGAGCGCTCTGCATCCGTCACACTTGTGCGGCCATTTTCGAACATTTCAATCTACTCATAGATGATTGTATGAGAGAAAATTTTATCCCCATACTGAGCACACATGCGGAGATGAATTTGTGATCCCGGCACACCTTCTGCCCACAAAAAGCATAAGACTGAACGCTGTTCCTCTATGGTGCAATTTATAAGTTTCACAGCCATCTTCACCACAGCGTGGCAACTCTCATACTAAACTGCAAGGTCAGCTAGCTTGCCCAACAGACTAGTCACGTGACACTCTCAGACACGCCCAATTACTACTACTCCCGCCCTCACCGTTTCCCGTGAATATATAAAAGTGTGGTAACTTTTTTAATTATCCTCGTATATTTAGTGGGTGTAAATTTGACCCCTTTATTTTTTTACATTTAATACAAGCTGATTTTTTCTGGGACCATTGAGCCATGTGTCAATAGACAGAAGTAAACATTTGATTCAGGTCATTATAATTATTACTGTTATCATCAGTAGACATTATGACTATCAGAGATTTTATTAATTAATTTATCTATATATATAAAAAGCAGTGGACCTAACCTTGCAGGACACCATGTGTTGGTGCACTGACCAATGTAGGGCAACACATTCGGTGTGGAATTAACAGTATGTTACATTTACCTACAATATAAGGGCTGGTTCTGTATATTAGTTGTGATGGTTGACGGTTGATGACATTAACAACAATAAGTCCACATATATTTGCAATTAATAATCACTGGTGTATAAATAACAAAGATGCATATGTAGCAGTTTGTTGCACAACACAGTTTGTAGATTTCCTGTTAATCACAGACTCTGCTGTAAAATGTTGTTTCAGCTCTGAGTACACTACAAAACCATTGTGGCCTTCATAGTGTGATATTCAACCCCTATGGCTGTCACTGAAGGATATTGCCTTGTGCAATTAGTTACAAACACGTCACACTCGGCGTAGCTGCAGTCAGGCTGACATGCACATGCTGGGGGTGGGTCACTAGTGTGAGTTAACAAAAGGGGAAAAAAAACAATCAACCTGTAATATGGCACAATCAACTTGCAACCCAGTGTTGCCATATATTATTATGCATAAATTTGTCCTGCGCCTCAACATAATGCAACTTGCCAAAAGGTGAAAAATTAAAATTCAACATTAACAGGTAGTAGAGGGCAAATTTTTGTAATGGGTCTTTTGAATGCTCCCTTTCAGGATTTTAGGGTGACCACTCCTATGGTGCCATCAGTTCCTGTATGGACATTGATGATAGCCATGGGCCTGTGTAGAGGAGTAGTGTCGTCCTTCAGCAATATGACATCTCCTGGTTGTGGATTATGAGGGGATGATCTCTGCCAACGTTGACATTGCTCAAACTCCATTAAATAGTCGGGTGACCAGTGCTGCCAAAAATGTTGTGGCTGTTGAAAAGTCTGCCATCTGGAAAGCCTGCTGCATTTGACAATAGTATGGTCAGTAGATGGTAATTTGGTGCATGATTCGCCAATCAGAAAATGACCAGGAGACAGGTATGATGGATCAAGAGGATCATTAAGACGGGGTTACACGTGAGAGTAAACATTACCCAAGTCCCTCTCTGTTTCTCTGGAGAAGTGCTGTCTTATGTGTAACCACCTTCGAAAGCGGACTCACAAAGGTCACGGTTAACTAGTGGACAGCCAGCTTGAGAGCACTTCCTGTGTCCATGTAAGCTAGCGCCATACTCGCTCTCAGCCACAACCTGAACTTGACCAGGAAAACCGGTATAGTTGAGACCATATGTTGAGAGCAGTACTGCATACATGGTGGGGAAGAAAGTGTGGACAAAGGAAGAGACAGTAGAACTGATATGTATATACGAGTCATCCCTGGAGATTTGGGACATCTGGCACATGCATTACAAAGACAAGGATGAAAGTAGCATGTGCTGGCAATTGATGGGGGAGGCACTGAACACCAGCATAGCAGAAGTTCAACGGAAAGTGCATAACCTCTGCAATCAGGTAAGTAACTATTTCCCGTACTGTACTGCATGTATTGTGTTCTTTGTGTGAAATGGACTGTTAATTTGTATATTTCATTTTGTACGTGGACGTGCAAAGTGTCTTGCCAAGCATGTTTGGGTATGGTGATGTACCTTGGGTCAGTTTTGGGTTTTCTTTTTTCTGTGTGCTTGTATGCTGTATTTCAAATGCTGCATACTCTTGCACAGGTATCTTGCAACTGAAGTATAATTTTTATTTTAGCATTGTATGGGAAGGTAAAATGACCCAAGAAAAAACATGTGGTTGTATGTTGGGTCATCTCAATTGTTAACTTGGGACAGAATTCAAAAAAAAGGGGGAAGTGAACATTGAACAACAAATTCTTTCTCTCTCTCTCTCTCACACACACACACATACACAACACACAATCCGAATCCAAGATCAGCTGGAGCATAAAAACAAAACTAGTTGACAATGGAGCCATGATCACCTGAGCAGATAAAGGGAACTCACTTGTGATTTTACCCACAGGGCATTACGAGACCAAACTAGAACAATTCATACAATCCAACAATTTCCTAACCTCTAAAACCAACCCCACAAAATCGTTTCAAACCCAAGTCAGGAAATTTATAAACAATAGCAAAGCACTTATCCCTTCAGACACAAAATGGAAATACATAAATCTAAACCCCTCTGCACCATCCATCAAAGGATTAATCAAACTGCATGAACCAGAACATCCAATTTACCCAATAGTTAACTGGAGAGGAGTCCCCGTTTACAAACTTGCCTGGTTATTCACACAAAAGATCAAATCAATAGCCCCACTACCCAACACGTACACCGTAGACAACACCAGAGAACTAATCAGGAGACATGAGGACACCCCAATAATTCCTCAATCCTTCCTAACCTCACCAGATATTTCTGGCTTGTTCACCAACATCTCTGTGAAAGAAACTAAAGATATCATTGCTAACACCCTAGTAAAAAAACGAAGTTGACCCCCAAATCAGACAAGAGCTGCTAAACTGGTATAACACTATTACTCATCAAAACTACCTTTCTAGTAATGGGAAAATCCTAATTCAACAGGATGGACTGGCTATGGGCGCACCATCCTCAGGGCTCATAGCAGAATTCTTCCTCCAGAACCTAGAAGACACCCACCTCGTGCAACTCTTTGGCAAACACGAGATCACTGCATATTTTTGTTATGTCACTGACATTTTGATAATTATGATTCCTGCCACACTGACTTTAAAAACATACAAGATGACTTCAGTATGCTCCACCCAAACATGAAGTTTACAGCAGAACCAGAATCTGACAACCAAATAAATTTTTTGGACATCACTATTGGCAAGACCCCAACAAATTGGATAACCACCATATACAGATAACCATCTTTCACAGACAGCATTTTCCCATATTCCTTGAATCACCCACCCCAACACAAGCATGCAGCCATAAGGTACGTATATAACAGGCTGAACACTTACCACCTACAAAATGATGAATACGGAGAAGAATTTGACACTATCCATATCATGCTGAACAATGGATTCCCGGTCCACACACACAATGCCCCCACCCCAAGACAACCTACCATGACCCTCCAACCAAAAACAGACACGACCACACAAGAATGGGCCCCCTTCACATACATTGGTAGGGAGACCACTTTTATCACAAACTTTTTCAAGAAGACCGACCTAGGAATCACACTGCGCACCAACAACTCTCTCCAGAAACTACTGATGCCAAAACCCCAAACCCTGGACAAATACAACAGGTCCAGAGCATACAAACTAACATGTCCGGATTGCAACAAGGTGTATGTAGGGCAGATGGGCAGAAACTTTGCACAGAGGTATAAAGAGCACAAAAATGCATTTAGGTCCAACAGTAACACTTCTAAGTGTGCTAAACACGTTCCGGAACTTTTAACACTTGTTTGGCCCCATTCATGAAACAATGCAGATTTTGCAAAACCAATGCAAGGGAGCCCACCTCAACACCATAGAAAGGTATTTTATTGTCAAAGAATTTTCTAAAAACAACTACCAAAATGATGAATTTAACATATCCCCCAGCAAAATCTTCAATGCCTTACTAAAATCCCACTAGCCATAAAAACCCCATCCCACCCAGTCGCAACCAATACCAGACCAGCTGAGTGACAAACACTGCCCCACCCCAACTCAGGATCACCGCACCCTTTTCCAGTAAGGCAGGAACAGACACAAAGAGTAGTAACATGCGTCTGTGACAACACCACAAAAAACAGAATGTGTTAAAAGCCAACACATACATATAATGCAAATACTGCAGTATACTTATCAAGTAGGAGTGACAAATAAACAAGAAACTCAATGAATAGTGTGACGAACGTCTCACAGTGAACAGTAGCAGTGCACAGAAGTAACAGCTACACACTGCTGAAAACAGTACACAGCAACACCAGCGTAGTGACAAAAAACAAAATGGTACGTTCGGGGACCACTAGCAGGATAAACACACACTAGATTAGGAAGACAATATGCAGTAGTAATACCAGTGAAATAGGACAATAATTAACCATAGTTCCCTCAGTGAATAAATAGTACATAAAAAAGCAAATTATGTTCCCAACACAGTGATACGGTGTTCTGACTATTAGGTCTACCAGTACAGTGCAACAATACAAGTGCCCATTATATAACACTGATGAGACACATGGCACTACCACCTACATGGATACACACCAACCCAGGGGAAAACCAAAGCGAACTTGGAACACACAAACGCCCAAGGAATAAGTAAGTACTAAACTATTTGTGTTTTCCTCAAATACAACAAATTTTCTAAGGTATAGTTAGGCTAGATTAATTAATCGCCCTTCTCACACATATCTCTGCCCCCACTGGCTAAGTGACTACCTCCAGGGTCATGTTCGGGCCTCCCCGCAGACACGACCCCAATTAGAAGGAAGGAATAGGTACACGCCTCTTCATAAAACCACCGCACCAAGGACTGCAAATAGATATTAGCCACCAGACCCTATCATGCCTCTAGCCAAAACACACCACCACATTTCCCATACAGAAGTTACGTATTAACACAATAAAGTCTGGATGTAGAGATCTCTCCATCACGTGCATGCACAGTATATATAGTAGGACCATAAGTTCTCTTGAAGAAAACCTGATGATGGCCAATAAGTGCCAAAACATGTAGTTTTTCTAATTATACTCATTAAAACATCTTAATTGACATAGTTGTGTTTGACTACGTACCCTCTCCAGTTTTCACAAACACAATGGGGATGACACAATTCGAAGTGAACAGTGAATTTATTTTTCACACTTTGTGTAGGTACAGGGCCTATTACCTACTACGTGTGCACAAATTAACGTGCAATGACTCAGAGAAACATAATCCACAAAATAGAAGAAAAATATGTGCAGTTGGTATTCTTCCAATAGTATTCATGTAATATGTCTACTAATGAAGAACGAGAAATGTGAAAGATAAGCTTTATCCAACTTAGAATAAGTTCAGTTACATGCACTCTTATGATTTTGTATAGCCAAAAAGGCATCTTTACTTTTCTTTAAAAATGCACTCAAATCAACTGCCAAAAGCTATGATGCTTGACATTTGTACAGTCTTGTTGGTGGGGATGGAAGTTACCGTAATATGCTATTACTGAGAATGCTGGAAAATTAATTTTCTTTGTCAAGAATACATTCATTGGTGTTTATATAGCTGGTTGCAGATATCACAGCAGTGGCTGACTGAAATTGACAATGTCCCATTGTACAAAACTTTGCTGTATATGTCATATTTTTCTTGTCAGATCATATAAATTATTAGATTGTTATACCCTGTGTAGGTGTCTCAGAAACTACAAAAAATGGCCAAAAGGAAGAGTGGCAGTGGGGTGGAAGAAGTATATACAAGTACGTGGCCATATTTCAGTGCATTGAAGTTAATTGTGCCCTCCGTGTCACCAAGGGAATCAACTTCAAATCTGGTAAGTTAAATGAACAGTCCTTAAGGAAAAGTGTGTATTAAATAGAAAAGAATAGAAATATAAAATGCATGAAGAAAACAATCTACACTTTATTATAAATGATGTTCTGTGAGTTGAGTCACAATGGTGCAGCAGACAGTTCGGTGGACAACAAATGTATGCATTGTAAGTGTGCAATCAAATATGTTTATATTGCCAATTGATTTTCCCTTGGGGAGTCATGAAAAGTTCTCTTGAGTTCATTCCTGGTACTGTTTTGTGAGCTGGGGCAAGGTCGTCTTTGTAACTGCAACAAGTTTGTTGATGGCATCCCTTCTTCTCTCCACATACCACACCGCACTTCGTGAGTGTCTAGTTTCTGTGTCAAGTAATCCAGACTGTAGATAGGAAGACCGTGATCCTTGTGCTGACATCAGAAAATTATGCAGAACACAGACCCCTAGCATAATATTTACAGTGCTTGTAGGGTTCCTAAGGATATGAAATCTATTTGCAATTATCCCAAACACATTTTCTACTATTCTGCATCCTCTGGATAACCGGTAATTGAATATTCGATTAGGTGCTGGTTGATCTTTGAAGGGATAGGGCTTCATAATGTAATTTCTCATAGCAAATGCATCATCTGCAACAAAGAAATACGGAATTGGCCGTGTCCGCCCAGGTAAAAGTACTGCAGGGGAAGCTCAACGGTGCCAGTTTCCAGTGCATGGTTTAAGCTGCATCTATCAAAATTCCCTCCGTCTGAAACTCTACCATTGCAGCCAACATCAACATACAGAAACTTGTATTCAGCATCAATTACTGCTAGTAACACAATGCTGAATGTCCCTTTGTAGTTATGGTAGTTAACTGCCACTATTTGCTGGTGCTTGTATGACAATGTGTTTCCCATCCAGGGCTCCTACACAGTGAGGGAAGTTCCACTGTTTGTAAAAGTTTTCACTATATTTCAGCTATTCTACACTTTGTTAAGAATTAAATGCTTTAGGAATAAACATTTTAGGTAACTGGTTTTTGTTTTGTCATTTTCAGGTTGTCCCTGCAGAAGCCTCTGAGGAAGTAACGGAGAATTCTGTTCATGGTGCAGAAGCTGCTGCACCCATTCCTGCATCCTCACCAAAAAATAAATAGAAGTGAAAGTCTGGCAAGACCGTTTCATCAGAAGACGAATGTCTGAAGCCAGGCATTGAATTTTATTGTGCTTAGGCTGCCTGATGACTTGGATACATTTGGGGAGTATGTGACCATGGAGTTAAAGGTTGCTAAGTTCAGAAATGTACAGGAAAATGCTGAAGAGAGAAATTCGTCAGTGTATAGCACAAATTGCTGAGCTTGATGACTTAAACTCTCTGGCCACCTACTCTACTAAAATCACTGAAGCCTTATAACTGGACCCATAGCCAGACTGGAATCAGTGTTTGTGTCAACAGTTACTGTTAATAAAAATAATTTATTAAAAGCACAAGTCATTTCTTTTGCATTTACAATGTTCCCAGCCCCCAAGTTCATTTCAGAAATTTTCTCTGCTCTCTGAATTTTACCATTGTCATTTCTTATAATGTTCCATAATGTTCTTACTTTATGATAGGTATTTCTATCAGAATGTTGTAATATGATTGCTTCACTTCTTTTGTCACTTTCTTGAAGACTGCACAGTAGGCATAAAGATTATATAATATCTGTTAATTGGGGATCTGAAATACTCATAAATATTTATTTTTCATCTGCATGATATACGAGGTCTGTTAGAAAAGTATCCGACCGTATTTTTTTTATGCGAACACCTGATGGATTGTAATCTAGCGTGCTTGCATGAGCCGACCTTGAACCTTAGTGCGCATGCGTGAATTTTTTCCCGCCTGTCGATAGCGTCAGTTGCTGGCAAGCAGCATTTGAGTGAGGTAGTGTGTAGTGCTCG
>Ga0123352_10002113_pt1 | contig 27417 bp, 9 predicted proteins | sample TergutLab28metaG_FD_89700 | JGI IMG/M metagenome (GOLD analysis project Ga0123352, IMG submission 89700) | Labiotermes labralis P1 segment gut microbial communities from Petit-Saut dam, French Guiana - Lab288 P1 | ecosystem: Host-associated > Arthropoda: Insects > Digestive system > Gut ... | reverse complement strand
AGTTTCAACCCGAACTGGTTCTCTTACATAATAGAAGACTTCACTGAAAATTTATGTAAGAAATTTTCCAGAAGTCATTGTATCTGGGATTTCATGACCGTGTTCACAAATTAGGCCACTGGTCCTTATGGTGAGCCTATTTAACCAATCGCACTGTTTGATCTGCTATTATCCCAAGATGACAACATTTATTTGTAATTCTGACAAAAAAATTTATGGCTTTTATGAATCTTATTATTATGAGGCAGTAACATATGATCATAATAATAAATAACGAATAAAATTTCCTCATTTTCCTACTCAGTTGGGTATTCATAACACAAGGGTGTGTTCTCAAAAAACGAAATCTTCCATTCACCTTCATCGTGCGATTCATATGTCGAATAAAAATGCTATAAATACTCAGCATCTGCAGACTTATCAAAGCACTGCTACATTCACAGTTAGTAAATTCCACAAAACTGCGCCTGTTTTATCTCAAGACAAAATGTGAAAACCGTTAATACAATTGCCAGGAGTATGATATTTTGTTATAAATGACTTCAAAATGTTCTACTGAGATTTGCGAAAGGAAACATGAGTATGATTTGGCTCTGTTCGCGTTATGTCAACACACATTTCTTCTGTCAATAAAGCAGACAGTTGAAGAAATAACGCCCATTGTGACCAAAAACGCGTAAACGGCAAGAATTTCTTGTATTTCGAAGTACACGCAAAATAATATTAGGTCTGTTTTATCAAAAGGTACATGATGCTCAGAAAACACCCGCATTTTATACGACACGATGGCTCAATACTCTATTCATAAGGACCCGCCGCAGGCCCCTAATCACAGCCACGCGAGTCCGTTCCACTCTTCTATATTCTATTTCCCATTTTATTATTATCCTACCAATTAGTCTTCAAGTACACAAATCTAAAAATGTCTATTCTGCCCATCGCACCAATGAGGACAAACTGTCCAGTGTAAACTTACAGAACTAAACACCTAATTGGAAGGTCAAAGGTCCTAATCGCGCTCGTTACCTTTTGTTAGATCTGAAAATTATCTGTCTTATGTCAAATAAAGACGTCTCTTCAGACATGTAGGTTATACAGCGTCTAATTCTACAGTAACTGAATATATTGAAAAGTAACAAATATGGAAGAAATTGGTCACAGATTCTTTGAAGTTAGAATCAAGTACTCAATAGATTTGGAACCAAAACAATAGGTTATCAAGAGACGATAAAGTATTGATTGCTTTCTGCTATGTTGTCTCTGTCGTAAAGTTAGCCTCTCCATACGTCATTTGACACCACAATATAATATATACATAATCTGTGCAGATAAAAGAATTTCAATAATATATCAAGAACAAATATTTATATCACATCCACATAAGAAAATTTGGACTCGCAAAATTATGATTATTCAGAATAAAAACAAATTCTTTCAGGATGTCTTCAAACTTGCAAAGAGTCTGGGACGAACGGTTATCGTAACTACTCCGTTATGCCAAATACGAGGCTTATTCAGAAAGTAAGTACCGTTTCGCTGTAAAAAAAATCGAGTAAGGTTTCGTATATTAATTTAATTGATATCAGATTCTACACTATTCAAACTATTTTTCCACATATTCGCCGCCATTATTGAGGCACTTATCGTAGCGGGGCACATGTTTCTGTATACCCTACTCATAGAATGCGGCCGCCTGCGACCCAAATGACTACCGACAATGTCATAGAGTAGAGTCCTTGAAATCTGAGAAAAGAGCAGAGACAGATCAGAAATTGTGAAACGTCTGTCGTCACGCGCTCTTTCGTTGACCTTCGCGCCTCATCGTGCACGTTCTCTCGTCCTTCATTGAACATCCGAACACATTTCCTAACCATGCCATCACTCATCGCATTATCACCATACATCTGACAGACCTGATGATGTATCTCACTTGGTAGCACATTCCTAGAGCTCGAAAAGCGAATTACAGACCGTATTTCACAGTCGGCGGCCCCTTCAATTGTCTTAAACATGTTTAACGAGAGGAACAAACATAAACATAAAACGAATTTCACGAAATGGCGCCTGTGGCTTCTCAATTGATAGAGGTAATCACTGCACATGCGCAAAGTGACAGTCTCGAGGATGCGAGAGAGATATATGCAGAAGGTACTCACTTTCTGAATAACTTACGTATTTAGAGTTAAAATAATCTATTGCGCCAGATAAATTCATGTAACCTTTAAAAGTTCCGTGTTACCTTCCCGTGCCATCTACTTTAAAGTTAAAGATGTCGGAAATGGCTCACACATTTCATTTACATATATGTTTTGCATAATTCTTAAAAGTAAGTACCTGTTGGTTCCCTGAAGAGCATTAGCAGATTTGAATCTCTCAAGCATACTGAAATTTTCCTGCGATTAATAATTGAAAATTTTACATAAAATTTAAACGAATACCAGTCCTCATTGGTTTAAAAGCAAGTAGCTCATTGCATCCAACATATTAGGTGAACCAAATATACCATACACTTCACAGTAATTTCATAGCAAGTAGACTATTTCACCAAACACTTACAAATGTTTGATAGCGGGTTTTTAAAACTTTTTTGCTGTTTTTGTGTCCTCGAAACCTACTATTTATTTCTGTAATTAGTACGTCTACTGTAGCATAAAAAGTGAAAATTCTCAGGATCAGATGAGCGTCCATTCATGTGCAGTTCGTCTAGGAGTAATTTCTTCTGACCAACATGTCCGGTGTAAATTCGGATTCTGCACTCCAATGCTCCGGTATCTGACAAAATTTGCTACTTACCTCTTCGAAGATATTTGTCACGTCAATGATCCTTTCGCATGATGAGTAAAATCATGCAGTGGCCGTACAAATATGTAGTCTTCAGACCTTCAGACTGTGCAGCTTTATATATATCAGGTGACTGCGCTTAACACTATTTTCTTTTTAAAACGCAAAGAAACACCCAAAAGAAGCTGAGTAATTTTTCAAAGCAACTACATCATTTATTTCACCAGAATATTTCAGTAGGAAGGTTTTACGCCCGTGTCACAGCATCTTTCTACTCAAAACAATTGTGCAGTCGTAATTTCAAGGCCATTTTTAGGAGCAGCTTTGTTAGTTCGCGCGAAAAATTAAAGTGGAATGGTTCTAAACGTTCCCCGAAAGTAAAGGCTTTCAATTGTCATACGTGTGACTTCCCTGAGTCATTCGTTTAACATCAAGATATTGAAAAGCGCAGTTGACATTAAATCGACTGGGCGCCGTTTCTAAACGTCGATACTGAACCCGTTAATAAATGCTAATCACACTGCCTGAACCATCAAACCACTTAAGCTTAACCATTTAATCCTTTGTACATCTAACCCAGAACCCCCTTTTAAAAGAAACTAATATTATTCAACTGTTCAGTCAGACGACTTGTAACTCGAAAATTTATAAAACTTTCTGAATTTTACATAAATTTCGATTCCCTTATATCTTATTTACTCTATTAAATTAGCGAAAATTTTTATTGGTCTCCATATTTTATTGGTATCCATAATAATAGAAGAAACGATCAGAGTTTAATTTTGTGGAAAATTACACATAGGTATGTAAACTGCAATGAAACACACCCACGAGTTTCTTACGAAATAATGTTTATTCTGTAACACTTAAAAAGATGGCAAATGAAAGCGCCTTTGAGAAAATGTTGGACAAATTTGATGCAGGCCGAATCTGCATATAAGTAACAAGGTCAGAGTAGACATTATTTGCACAGCCACCACGAATATTAACACCTTTCACATTGTCACAACTGAAAGGAATTGAAGATTCTGAATTCATAAAAAATGATTTTACATGTATTGTCACGTACGCAAGAGCCGAGCACAAGAACCTAAATATTTCAGTTAAATTTAATGTTAGATTACAGTTGCCGTATCTAAACAAAACAGACGTTCTCTAAGGCTCTAGACACATGATTTCAGCTTCTTTAGTTCTGCGAACCAGTCTGTTCTTTGCTGGACCCAGTAGCCGCGCGATCTAAGGCGTAGTTTTGCGGCAGCTCGAATCTTGGGATTGCGGGTTCGAATCCCACCGAGCCATATATGTCTGTCTCTTTTAAATATTGTGTGTTGTCAGATAGAGGTCTTTGCGTCGGGCTGATCTCTTGTCCAGAGGAGTCCTGCCAAGTGTGGCATGTCCGAGTGTGATCTTGAAGCTTCGATAATGATGAGGTCGTGGCCCACTAGGGACTGTTGCGTCATGGAAGTCCGCTCTTTTGAGGAAGCATAGTCGCCGTGCAATACCCAATAATCTTCCTGCTGTCCTCAAACTGATAAGCGTAGTCCACTGCACAAGGTGTCACTTGCAACTTCTATTATTTTTACGACTAGACTCCCACTTGCTAACAGCATTCAGCGAAGTAAATGTTACGGAGAAACACAGGACCCATTAATTGATGATGTCCAATGGAAGGAAAGTAGCGACTTATCACACTCAGCATCCTCCACAGTCCATGACAACCTGATATTAAATAATAAATTTCTTGTGGGCGGCTGAGCATTTGATTTCACTTCGATACTTTTTGTGCGATAAGTCAAGAAGGATATTTCGAAGTGAATACACAGCCATAAGGGTAACTGCATGTACACGTATGAGTATTGGCAGCACGTTAGTCAACCGCGTCCTTGATTTCCTTTGAAGCGAAATACAATTTTCCTGCTCGAACTCACGAGACATAACTTCGTAGAGCAGACGCCCAGTACTGCAGACCTTTCATTATTGCTTTTTAATTAAATAACACATATTTAGAATCCAACAAGGCAGACAATCTACGTATAATCTACATTGAACTGCGTTCGCGTAAATATTGTTGCCGCTCAAATGCAATATGTATTTAATTATATTATTCGATGAATCTTATCCAGCATGCCAAGACCATACGCTGTATTATATTACCAAATGTGGCCTGCCTGGCTCTACCATATATTTCCACATTATCTCATATAGGTTACGATTGTCGGAAAAAAGTTACTGAACACAAAACGTGTGTTTTTTTCTCTACAATTCTGTCTGCAACATTTCTCATTACAAGAAGAATTCAGAGCGATATTACCATAAATGTACATGGGGTTTCATGTAAATTGCCTGTTACTCATATGAGATTTTAATGAAACTTGGATTCCCTGGACAGATTTTCAAAAAAAATACTCAGACACAAAATTTCACAAAAATTCGTCCAGTGGGAGCCGATTTGTTTCATGCGGACGGAAAGACGGACGGATGGAAAGAAAGACATAAACAACGAAGCTAATAGTTGCTTTTTGTAATTATGCGGAAGTGCCTTCGAATGAAATTCAGTTCCTGTTCGATTCTTGTGCAGAAGGTCAAATGTTTGAATATCTCCTTCTGAAAATTGAGTTCTTCTAATATATTATATCTTTTTTTTTATCGTTTTACCGTGCATTTTGATATCTATAAAGTTCATACACCAACAAATGCACTCTTCATTAAACTTGACAAAGTTTTAAAATTTAAATTAAAAATCAATTTTACTTGCTCCTACATGTTTCGGTCTACGACCATCATCAGGGACCCTTCATTAGAACCTAGCTCAAGTTATATTTAGTTTAAAATTCGGTAAAATCTAGGTCATTATTTGTTATGCGGTGGTGTGGCAGCATGTTAAATGTTAACTTTAGCTAGACTCTAGTGAAGGTTCCCTGATGATGATCGTAGACCGAAACATGTAGGAGCAAGTCAAAGTGATCTTTAGTGTAAATTTTAAAACTTTGTAAAGTTTAATAAAGGTCGCATTTGTTGGTGTATGGACTTTATAGATATGACGTCATACTAATTGGTAATATGTTACTAATGTTTCGAAAGAGCTTGCTGCCTCCATTTTCACGGCATTCAAAGAAGAGGCTCTCCTCAGACTGCCGTCTAGAAGAAAGTAGCAAGCTGTAAACCTCACCGACAACTCTATGAAAACTCCTCATCACAAAATGGTTTGCTTCTTTCAGCTGTGTATATGTTATGGATCATGATTATAACAAATATTGTTATAATTATTATAAAATTAAAAAATCTCTTGTCGTACGAATGGTACCGTGTGTTCTGTCAGTAATTTTCCGATGTCCCTCTGAAACGTGGAGGGGGGGGGGGGTAGTATAAAAATATTCTAGCTTCAAAGCCAACAAGATAGAATGTAAGAAAAAGTAAACACGTCAGGTAAAATATTAAATTTTTAAAAGCATGAATGAAGATATTTATTAAATTACTTTTAGATATGAGAAACTTAAGACATTTGAGAACTACGTCAACAACGCAAAAATTAATAAAGCAGGTATAAATAGCTCAATTAATATGAAAGTTATACTATATTGCGATGTGGGCCCGGTAGGTCAGTCGGTATAGCGACTGACTACAGGCTGGACGGCCCGGGATCGAATCCCGGTGGGGACGAGATTTTCCGCCCGTCCACACCGGCCCTGGGGCGCACCCAGCCTCCTGTACAATGGGTACCGGGCCCTTCCCGGGGGTAAAGTGCGGCCGGGGCGTGCTGCTGACCACTCACCCCCTTCTAGTGCCGCGGTCGCGGAAGAGTAGAGCTATACCTCTACTCACTCTCTGGGCCAAACCGGGCCTGTAATGGGATCACTTTACCTTTTACAATATTGTAATAGTGACAAATCCTAATACACTGAGGTTATTTAGACAAGTTAGTGACATTACTGCAACAAAACCTGCCTCCCTGCACAAGTCGCTGTCCCTCCCACAAAATGACCTACTTTGAGAGTGATAATAACTAGAGCTGTGCTCTGCCTTTACTACGGAATGACTTTTGGGTACTACATCACAACCCATCTTCAGCAAATGTGATAACTCGAAAAGTTTACCGCAATTTATTGGTCACTTGTAACAGATGTTTCGGAGAAAATGTGGCAAACACAAATCATACATGAAAAAAACATCTCTCTCTCTCTCTGTCTCTCTTCGAAAAACTCTGCATTTTGTCATCAGGCACAGAAGGCGTTTTCCTTATTGGAAATGTCAAAATGCTTGAGTGTGTTTGTTCGGAAGTCTGCAGTTTAATATGACGTCGGGAATAGCTATCAGATTCAACAGAAGTATGACTCTCTATTCGTAGCCAAAGATTAGAGCACTTTTGTGTACTTTTGCTTCGTCCCATTTCTGTCATCTACTGATGTTTCCCTCACAGTATAAAGATGGATTATACACACACAAAACATGGGCAAAACTGTTAAAAGAATAGAGTTTAAACTTGGATCTCAGATACTTTGAGACATAATTCTTTACCAACTATATGGATGAGTCACTAATAAGCTGACGGTCTACAAGATGATTCAACGTTTCCCTGCTTTTAATGTAACTTGTTCATTACTGCGTTCATAAAAGCCCAACACAACCCCCTTCTATGAAAGACGAAACTAGTCCACACCCTACTTACAAATTTAAGATAATGTTCTCACATGTGAGGTCCGGGTATCGAATCCCGGTGGGAGCGAGATTTTCCGCACCTGTCCAGATCGGCCCTGGGGCCCACCCAGCCTTCTGTACAATGGGTACTGGGTCTTTCTCGGGAGTAAAGAGCGGCCGGGGCGTTACGCTGACCCCTTACCCCTTTCTAGGGCCGTGGTCAAGAAAGAGTAGAGCTATAAATCTAATCCCTCTATGGGCCGTACGGCTTGTACAGAGACTCAGTGCCTGTACAAGGGTGCACTTTACCTTTTATTACCTTCTCACCCGTGAACACGTTTCACAGCAGTCTGTCACATAAAGGATTTACAACTAATGTCTCATATGCACTTCCCATTATCCTCACGCGTGCTACATGATCGATCCATCTCTATTTTATGATCTTTCGCCATAATAATATTTAATGAAGAGTAAAATTTCTGAAGCACCTCGTAATTTAATCTTTCCTAATTCTCCTGTTATTGCCCCTCTGCCATCAGCTCTCTATTCTCTAACCACTCAATCAGTGCTCTTTCCAAACAGAAGGAGATTAATTCACTGAATGGATTTACTTAACTTAATAATATGAATGCTCCAAGATTTTCATCTGCTACGCACTGGTGGTACATATTCATGTTTTTGTTAAGAATTCTTGCATCCGCTGTCGGTCCGTAAACGACATTTGCAAAGGTCATTACACTAAGGCAGTGCGCGGTGTCACAATTAGTTCAGGCACTGCGCCATAAGTCGGAAGATCGCGGGTTCGGTTGCCGATGGGATTATTTGAATTTTCATTGACTTGTTCTTTCCGAAAACACTATGGCCCTGGGGTCGACTCTGTCTCTAACAGAAATGAACATAGGGTTATCTGCTGGGGGGTGGGGGGAGGTAAAGGCGAACCGTGCCTAGGACTGACCTTTCAACCTGCCTGTGCCGATTTTATACAAATTCTGGGAGTCTCACTCTCCTGGAGAGTTAAGAGACTCTCCAGGTCCGTAATGGGATACCGTTGCCTTTTATGACCCCAAGTTTTATGAAAAGCAGGTGGAAAGTTCTAATAAAATTAAAAAAGGACAGGTAACAATTAGTGGGCCGGGTAGCACAGTCGGTATAGCGACTGGCTACGGGCTGGACGGTCCGGGGATCTAATTCCGGTGGGCGTGAGATTTTTCGCACATGTCCAGACCGGCCCTGGGGCCCACCCAGCCTCCTGTTCAATGGGTACCGGGTCTTTCCCGAGGGTAAAAACGGCAGGGGCATGACGCTGACCCCTCACCCCTTCTAGTGTCATGGTCAAGAAAGAGTAGACCTACGCCTCTACTCTCCAAATGGGCAGTACGTCCTGTACAGAGCCTCAGTACCTGTACAAGAATACACTTTAGAGGCAGCATTTATAATTAATAACCAAACTCCAGTATGCAACCAAGAGCTTCAGTCCAGTTTTAAGTTTACTAATATAGAATCGTCACAACACGAAGGCTTCTTTTTTAATTTAGACAAATTTTAGTTAAATACTGACATGAAACAATAGTATAAAAAACCAACTTGATGCAACAATAACAATATATTAGTAATTTCAATCAGCTCAACATGTTTCGGACGATAATTTCACCCATCCTAAGGAACACTAGACTGTGTTTACAGCTTGTGGTATAATGCACCGAAGAAGTTGCCTGCTGGTGACAAGGTCACCAGCAGGCAACTTCTTCGGTGCTCCTGAGGATGGGCGAAATTATCGCCCGAAAACATGTTGAGGTGGTTGAAATTATTAATAAATTGTTATTGTTGCATCTAATTGGTTGTTTATACTATTGTGTCAGAGATGCACGGTCACACAAACATCACACTAACATGAGAGTTTTGAGAATTACGCAAATTAGAATTTGTTTCATTGGTGTACCAAAATGTATGAACAAGGTAATTCTGAACAAAACACTTTAAATAATATGGACGGTTAATAGGAATATCGTTCAGAGAGTTTGCATTGTTCTGTTGCCTGAGGCATGATACACGACACCCTAATATATCACGCCAAGCACTGTAATGCTCTAATTTTTCCAACAGACAACTTTTTGTGCAACACGACGCGAAGTTTGATTGGAGAGTTTGTGTAAGGAAATCTCCGATATCCGTAGAATGAGCAACTTTCGGCACTTTAATACTGCCGACCCGAAAGAGCCACAGACTCTAAGACAAAAAATTTTCCAGCCTCTTGTTCTGCAATTCAGAATCTCCAGTGGCTCTAACCTAGGCTATATTAATAAGATGCACAACAATGATTTCTTTTTCGACGACAAAGCATTGCTTCATCTTCCGGTTCTAAAATATGTGTGTATATATATATATATATATATATACATATACACATATATATATACATACATACATACACACACATACATATATACATACATACTGAACAGTGTATTCATTCGCCGACCTCAACTTGCTGTAGCCCTAAGGGCCTTTTCAGGCCTGTAATGGGTTAGATTTACTTGTATTTGTAGTAGAAGTATTTTCCTTGGTTTTCATCATTTTTAGATAAGAAAAAGTTCCTTCTTGGAAGGAAAACCCCAAAACAACTTTATCCCGAAACAGTAAGACAACCACAATCTGAAGAATTCACCAAGAAAAGGCGAGTTCAGCGAAGAATCTATGGGTTTCTTTTCCTTCACAGCTCACATGTGAATAAAATGTCGTCTATAGAAATAATCAAAGTGTGAACATTCACAGCACACGATGTTGTAGAAGACCATTTTCTGTGGCGCTACAGCACCAAATCGGGCATATGCTCTCTCACTGTTGTGATTTATGGATCACACAATTAAACATACACCCGGTAGGACTCTTCTGAAGGAGTGATCGGCTGGTCACAGAGACTGCTACCTGTACAACGCACAACAAACACAAGAGACGAACAACCACGCCCTCAGAGGAATGCCAACCAGCGATCCCAGCAGACGAGCAGCTGCAGACCTACGCCTTAATCTAATTTTGTGTGATCTAGAAACCTCAATAATGGGGTAGCGTAGACCCGAGCTGGGCTGTTGCACTAGGTACAAAAAATGAGAGGCATGATATGCAGCACGGAGGAAACACGACAAAATGGCTGGCTACAAGTAGAAGACGATTTAGAGGGCCTATAATGAAGGTCGACCAAGAGAGGAGCTGTAGCTAACATTACTTAAAAGCGTGACGTCTGTCGTGTTACCGACTGATCAACTGAATTTTGAATATCGGGAGACTGCTTAGTAGGTAACAAATTTTGCTCCTATGCTCTGAACATACTTGTAATATTCGCCCGATCAACATACTAGTACCGGAAAAATTATAAATTTACACATGTGTTTTAAAATAAAAATTGAATTTTGGGATACTGCTCTGTAATATTGATATTACTCTACGCGTTCTCAACAGAAAATTACAGGGTTTCGAAATCTTCCGATAATTGTAGCCAATATGCATTTTGATTCACAGCAAATAAATGCTATAAGGCTTACTTTAAAAGACGTAATTTGACGCATCCTAAGAAACGAACTCGTTCAGGATAGGATAACATGGAAGAATTTTATGATTAACTTCTGGATTCCATAATTAGATCATATTTCTTAATTAGCCGTTGATAGAACAACGTACGTCATTGAGTTGATGGCGTAGTTACTCAGCTAGTCTCTGCGATGGCTTATTAAATTTAAATAAGTAAACTTCAGCATTTTTGCGTTAAATGGCTTACAATAAGACTAAACACGAAATTTTGTAAGATAGACTCGAATTTGATAATTTCAACTTCTGAAAATTAAAACTGGAAGACTACGTTGCAATTAAGCTCTTTCATCTCTAAAATTAACACAAAACGAAATTTTTTGTTCTGTCTGCGTCGGACCAACAGAGCCTTACTCCTTCGTCCCTGATGCCATATTTCTTTTATCTCCAATAGGCCACGGCAGTCTCATTCCAAGTCCTCAACTATTCATTATTTAAAAATGATTCCACCAGTCAACGCTGCATAACGTGGACACAGGAAGAAGCATATTTGAATCTAAATAAAAAATAAATAACCAGTAATAATGATTGGGATATACAAATGAACACATATCGGAATTTTAAGGAACCTCCTTAAGAAAGCTGTCAAAGTACATAGTTAACATACTCCATAATTTTTTTTTACCATAGCGTAACAGCCCGCAGTAGGCCAAGGTTTCCTCATTGTCAAGGATTCTTGATAACACTCAGACACACCACAGTCGCTAGGAATCGTGCGGAAGAATGATCATCTCGCCAGAGAGACCTCTACCTGACAACACACAACACTCGAAAGGGACAGAAATCCATGCCCAGGCAGGATTCGAATCCACAATCCCAGCAAGTAAGCGGCCACAAACCCACGCCTTAGACCGCTCGGCCACTCTTATCGGCATATTCCCTGATTATAAGACATACTGGACTATGAAAGCAGCGAGGATGATGCTACCAAATTTCTGATCTGTTCTCCATCCATATTTCACGTTTCGAATTAAAATTACGAGAAATTATGATCCCTACAGAAATCTCAGAGCCATTTACCCTTAGTGATATTTATTACCGTCTAGAAACACAAAATATATAATCAATAATATGAAAAAAAATTTGTAGTTAACTTCTAGGCGACATGTTTCGGCTGTAAAATAGCCATCATCAGGCCAAAGTAGAACACAGAGTAGGTACATGGAAAGTGTGCACTCTATGGGATTCCATATCGTTTACAATGGAATAATTAAAAACAACATATTAATTATAGTTAAAAATTGTCTAAAATAAAGTATGCTGAGAAAATTAATGCAATATACAGGTGCAGAGTAGAGATGTCGCCTAGAAGTTAACTACAAAGTTTTGTCATATTATTGATTATATATGTTGTGTTTTTAGGCTGTAATAAATATCACTTTATTATTAAAACACAACGGGATGGCTCGTATTAAACATTTACCCTTAGGCTGCTGAAGATCCCATAAAGGTCACTCTCTTATAGTGAATGACAAGGGATGCTATTTACTTCCTGAATCAGCCCAGGGAAGTGTGACTGAAGGTCGCCAGTATTGACACAAGAATGTATGTTTCATGTGTACCCATACTGTCGGAAACTACTTGCGTAAGCTGCAAATACGAGGGAGTTGTTTACTGTAGTGTCACTGCATCTGCTACGCCATTGGAACCAAATTTGATCAGGCAGTTACATAAAAGAGCTGCAGGAGAACAATTAAAAGGAAGTATATATAACACTGAAGCAGAGGAATGGTGGGGTGTGAGGAACAGGCGGCAGCAGGCCCCACGTGTACTGGCACTGTATTGTCTCACTCACGTGCAAAATTCATTGCAGCAGCATTTTTTTGTTTGACGCCATGACGTAACTCACCCTTTCCTTAACATTTATATATCTATATCGAAAAGTATTTGTGAAGTAAGTGATGTATCAACTGTGAAGTAAGTAATGTAACAACTGTGAAGTAAGTGATGTATCAACTGTATGGACAATTTACGAGCAATATTGCACTACACAGTTTCTTGCGTGACACAAATAATTGTATAGTAAGCCTACGCGGCCGGGTCTTCCTGAAGAAACTGAGAATTCTGCGCCTAAAACGGAGACCTTCTGTTTCTATATCATGTTCAGGTCGTCATCTTATCAGTTTAATCCACTTCATAAATTCAAAAACCGAACTTGTATCGCAATCAAAATTCTGCAATGAATACCACCTCAGTCAGCTTATATTTGGTGCCTCAACCAGACATGTTTTGAAACTCAGGTCATCACAAAGGGATGTACACACACACACACACACACACACACACACTCACAGACACATGCGCACATCGCTAGCTACTGCGACTGTGCACTGAGATTATAGCTAAGGCAAACAGATACTGACCGCTGACAGCGTTACATCACAAAGTGTACAGCTTAGTTCCGATAATATGTACAGTTCTCGGTATAATGACGTAACACAACACGAGAGAGAGAGATCGAAGCTAAGCTTTGTCCAGATAAATGAACGTTAACAAAGTTACCGAAACTAACGAAGATGCACTGTAAACAAAACCCGATTATGAACCAAAGCGTTATTGATTACATGCATTGTGTGCTGTAAACTCTTAATGACCCCATCTTTACTACCGATGCGGTGCGCGAATTCCTATCACAATCCAAGAAACGGAAATGACAAAAATATTAACCAAACAGATGGCGTGTGCGTTGCCCAGAGGGATCCCGAAGTATTTTGGAAATACTGTCGATCGCAAGATAACGCAAGTAGTATATGTTATGTGCAGTATGGAAACACAACCGCTAAGATGACGAATTAAGCACTTCGTTAGTTACTGTCCACCTGAAAGATGGCCTCTTAGCCACAAATGCACTCCAGTAGTATTGGCAATGGTTCCAGTTATCTAGTGAGACATGAGGATCTTAAGGATGGGGAACGCAATCGCTAGCATTGACGATGGTATCAGAATGGTTTCTTGATCCTTGAAGGTGGGCCTGAGAGGCTGACCAGAAACGTCGGTAAGGAATTACCACTACACGCTGCGTAATAACCCAGAAGAGGGCAGTTCTTATCCACTTAGAGGCGAAAGCCTGAAATCACGGGACCTCACAAGGTTTGTATGTTGTGTTTGCTTGCTAGGTTATTCGTACACAACAACATGATAAATATATTTTATTATTTTGTAGGCAGTTCTGCTTTATATGAGCAACCTGCCATCCTCAGTTCGTCTTCTTCGTATTTACTTCTCTGACACATATAAGAAAGCTCATCATTTTGAAATCTGAGCTCTTACCTTGTAATTAATTGTGTTTAAACTGCGTTACAATTTGCAAAATTTAATACGGCTCCCATCTCCGCCGCCACCGCCATCGCCACCATCATCACGCCCGCAGAAGGTGGTAATAATAATAATGATAATAATAATAATAATAATACCAAAACAATAAAATAGAAAAGGGTCCGCTTGGTAATAGCATCATGGAAGTAATCAATATAGACAGTGATAAAAATTATGTGAGATTTTATATAAACTTACACGTACAAAGGTAATACAATAAAGGTAAAGCAGTTCCATTACAGTCCTGGACAGGCCCAGAGGGTTCCAGGAAGTTAAGGTTCCCAGATTTCGTTGACAACGGCAGAGGATGGTGGTAGGTTGTCACCCTTACGCACCAGCCGCCTTTACCCCCAGGAAATATTCCTGGTACTCATTTCTGTTAGAGGCTGAGTCGACCCCAAGGTCATAGTGTGACCAGAAGTATTTTATGTCAATGAAAAATCCACTGACACCAGCTGGGATCGAACCAGCGACCTTCCGATTTGTAGCACAGCACCTGTGCTACCGCGGTCCCCCTACGAAGGTAACAGCCAAACAAAAATTAAACGCATGCCGTCGTAAGCAGAAACTCTAAACGTTTTCTTTCATACTCTATGGACGTTCAGTACATGCTCCATTTGTTGCACTGAACTCATCAAGGCAATATTCGGTTTCGTGCCAAACTTTCTGCATTAAACGTTTTTAAATTGCTTCAATCTTTGTTTGTATTGAGCCTTCAAGTTGCACCGGGTTATAGACATTGACCGAATGTGAACTTCGACGTTCATGAAGTCCCACACGAAAAATTCGACGTGGGTCAGATTTGGAGATCGTGAAGGTCAGGAATTGGCTACCCTCGTCCGAACCACCGCTCGGGCAATGTTGACACGTGTCTGCGAATACGTGGCGATGCTAAGTCATGTTGGAAATCAATGTTTCGTTTTCCTTCAAGTGGCTGGGATATTAAACGCTACTCAAACTTTTCCTTCCTCCTGAAGAAGAAACGTCCGCATTGCTTATCACAAATTAGACCCCCCCCCCCAAAAAAAATATATTCTGCCTGTTCGTTATGTGTTTCACTTGCATTAGGATTTTCAACATTTCCAAAAAGCAAAATATTCCTTTGTCCCTGGAATACATTTGTAACTGGAATGTTGACTGTTGCGGAGAGTTGGGCCATACTCACGTTGCACCCTGTCATATAGTGTGGTGTGCTGCAATACTTATAGCCGAGAACAAGTCGATTTCAGACTTCCCACACACTGCTGTGGTATATTCAAGTCACGGCTACGCAACAAGTCGACTTCTTTCGACCTCGCTGGCAAGCCTGTCAAAAAAGAACTATTGTTTCCGTACTTCTACTTTGTCTGCCCGAGTTCTTCGCCTTACAGACGCAAGCTGTGTTCACAAACGTTTCGTAACACTTTCTGGTAAATTCGAGGTTGGAGGATTCCTTTTGAGCGTTTCTTTAAATTCTCGCTGATCGTCTGCGACAGATTGCACTTACTGAATCTCAAAACACAGAATTTCATTAACTGAAGAATAAGAACCAACTAAATGCTACTTATTGTTTTATTATACTTATTATAGATTCAACATGTTTCGGGCACTACTATGCCCATCATCAGGAGCTCACGACTATAATGCTGATTACCACTCGGGCCGTCCGGTTCTTGGGTTGTTGTTGGTTGGAGGTTAGGTGCAGGCAGGCTATAGCCTGCATCCCTGAAACTTATCCAGCCTGCCTGCACCAAACCTCCAATCAACAGCAACCCAAGAACCGGACGGCCCGAGTGATAATCAGCATTATAGTTGTGAGCTCCTGATGATGGGCATAGCAGTGCCCGAAACATGTTGAGCCTATCATAAGTATAATAAAACAATAAGTAGCATCCAGTTGGTTCTTATTCTTCAGTTATTACAACGATGCACGGTCCAATACACATCAAACAGAACTTAATTCTTTGGCAGAGTCGTCAGCCAACATCTGTGCTGTCTTCTAATTTTAAGGCCTGACATTGTGTGGCTGTTGGCATGTTGCTGTTTTGAACGGCGTTAACTTGCTTTTTTTGTGAGGACGACGAATTATTTTTCTTGCCAATAATCACTCACACAGTTCGTAATCATCCTGTATATTATCAGAGCATTTTGATGTGCAAACTTACTTGCTGGTTTGACGACATAACATCTGACATATGACCATAGAGTCGTGGTTAATAATCAATGCATTAAGTGCCATGATCAATTGCGTTGACAGATGTAGAAGCAGGGGATTATGTGGAAAACTGATATTGGTGTAATGCAGACACACCTACAGGCGAAACAACGTGCAGAGAAATGCAATACAGCATTCTGGTAACTGCCACAGTCCTCTCATACCGAAACAATACAAAAATAGGCCCCCTTCATAAAAATAGACGCTTAACGAATGTAAAAGTTAATATATAAAGCAGCTATAGAAGCTAGCCTTCCCTAGCGTCCAGGATTACATACGACAGGCAGCACACATGAGCTACTTCTGGAGGAGGAAGTTTGCCTGTACATACAACCGTCTTTCTGAAGTTGGAACCTCGGGTTCGAAACATGTAAAAGAAATAAAAAAATTAAAATGTTAATTTAGAAAATGTGATTTTGTTTGTTTATATATTATAATAATATCCTTGTCTTCAAAAACCAGTACAACTCCGTATAACCCGTATAGCAGAAAAAATAATCTTCCAGTTTTTGAAAATACCGAACTACCCTTGAACTGAGAATCGCGCCCTTCTGGGTTACAACACAGCAAGTAGTGGTAATTTCATACAGAAGTTTCGGGACAACATAACGGTCCCATCTTCAGAGGTCAAAAATCTGAACTCAGATTAACACAGTTCTCATCTACTTCGCGGCGGGAGACTGATATCACGCTTACTCTGGAATTATTACACTGGATATTATTTGTTATATTCTATGGGCTTCTAATTATCTGTAGGTTGGCTCGCTGGCACTGGTCATTGTCTATCTTGATAATATAACGAAAACGTCACTTGAAGATGGAAGCAAATTCTACTCCATAAATATAATATAATCTTTGGGTTCACGACGACATCAATAGTCGTGAACCCAAAGATAATAATCGTATAAAGAGCACAAGGTAGACCGAAGAAAAACTGGATTGAAGGTATAAGGAAGGCCGTGAACGAAAGAAACCTAAATGAAGGCCAGTAGGAAGATAGGAAGCAATGGAGTTTAGGTGTCGGACAACGTAGAACGACGTTTTGAAACCGATATACATATATACATGTGTTCACGAAGACATCAATATATCACACTATCTAATGTTGATGATAAATTGATTGGTCAATTGTACCCTGGAAATTATTTTGAAAGAAGCAGATTCAAATTCTACCCCGGCTTTTAAGTAAAAGGCGTGCAAAAAACACGAAAATCGCAAGATAATATTCGATGTACCGGGCGGGCGACACCAGTACGCGGCACCTCTCGACTACAGTTCTAGACCGTCAACACTAAAAAACTTCCACAGTGCGAAACGTTATCTAGAACAGCGTTTCTCAACTTTTGAGGGACCGCGGCCCGGTAAATTCTTTTTCCATAAGAGGAGGGCCCGGTCCCAACAAATTTACTCGTAAATACCTTTCCATTTTTTTTAAGTTCATACATTAAACTAACATAAGTATTAATAACTAATTATGGCATAATCATAAAGAGTATTAGTACAAATATGTATATGGTGTGGCATATTGACTAATGTAAAATTACATTTAAATTACTTATCAATCTCTGGACTAATGAAATCTTGTAGCATATTGTAGTTTCCTCACGCCAATATCCGGGTCTGAGATTTTAGACACGTTCACGAATATTATTGTCCTCTGAATATTTCCACTACAAAACATTTATTCATAAAAATTGCTTAGAAAACTAAAATGACACATTACAGGAGAACGTCTTGCGGTCCGGTAAAACTGATGCCAGGGCCCGGCGGTTGAGAAGCACAACAGATAATGTCTGGCATAATTTTACCGATGGAAGTATTAACTATATTACTTAGTTATCTAAATCCAGCTTACATACCCTTAGGTTAGACGAAGCGCGACAAACCCAACATTTGTTATTGTAAAGTTCCTCCAGTGCAGCAAAGCAGTACGCCTGCTCGTTGCAACGTCGGACGCCAATCTCTGGTTACAGAATTTCATTTGTCTCAGCCCGTAACTGCGGACACTGCAGAGTGTCGCTGGCACCCTCTGCAGCGATAGCTCTTGGGGCCAGACATCATCAGCAGCAGCAATCTCTATTATTCTGATAGACATGTTTGGTTTGATTACAGTAAGTGCATGTTGTGACGAGAAAACGCAAATCGAGAAGATGTCTCTTTTTTTGTTTTTAAAGTCTTAAATATAAACAACAAAAAGTAATAAATGAATTTACAAGCTGACACGTAAAATGATAATTTAACATTGCTTCCTTCTACCAAATGACTCATGTTAATAAAAACTGGTGTAATTTTTGTGTTACGAAAAGCAACATCGACTCTCTACTTTTAATTTTCGACCAATAGGGACCGCGGTGGCACAGTGGTTAAGGTTCTGTGCTACAAATCAGAAGGTCGCTGGTTAGATTCCAGCCTCTAACAGAAATGAGTACCAGGAGCATTTCCTGGGGGTGATAGCGGCCGGTGCGTAAGGCTGACAACCTTACCACCATCCTGGGACACTGCCTCGTAATCTGCGAACATTAACTTCCTGGAACCCTCTGGGCCACCCCAGGCCTGTAACGGGACTGCTTTACGTTTATCAACGGTTATCTCTTCAGTATGGCGGGTACACGAACGTCTGAGGTGGGGGGAGGGTCATTTTATTTAGCATCTTCAACGTACATACAACAAAGATCTTGAAAAATATGAAAAATCTCTTAAGGCACTGGTATTATTTTTTTATTTTTTATTTTTTTGTAGAGAACATCCCGTTGTGTTTATTAAATCAAAAGACAACAAATTAGTTTCTGGTTTCAGTCAAACAAAACAATATTGTGTCTTGATGACTACATGTTTCGGCCACTTGACCACCATCTGGCCAGCTTTACAAAACTTGTAACAGGTATTTGCACTGCTTGTTACTTTATTCTAAGTTTTGTAAAGATGGCCTGATGATGGTAAAGTGACCGAAACATGTGGTCATCAAGACAAAATATTGTTGTGTTTCACTGAAACACGGAACTAGTTTGTTGTCTTTTAATTATTTTTTTAACTGAGAAATAATAATATGGCGGCGTTGCAAAACGTTTTTTTGGGGGGGAGGGGATTTTGATTTGTTGCAGACGGCTGATGAATCATTGGAGTCAGGCATAAGAAATTTAGTATGAAAATGCTTGTATGCCTGCCATAGACATGAATATTGATAATTAAGTGTTCTGTGTAAGTCAACAGTTACTATGGCAACGAGAGTAGAAAATCTGATTTTACGTCTGACAGATTAAACGTGTGTATAATGTGCATATTCTTCAGCAAAATAAAACAAAATACGGAGATAACAGAGCAGCAGAACTAGTAGTGTAAGTAGACGAATTCAGAAGGTGCCTTACTTCCTTACTGTCACATATTTTCACAATTTAAGACGGTGTACAGTTCGCAACTGTTGCTCAACTTAATTTTTCTTCTGCGTCGAAATTTATTGTAGAAATGCGCTACCTATATGCCCACCCAGCCTCCTATAAAATGGCCACAATGTCTCTTTCCGGGGTAAAGCGGCCGATGCCGAGGTTAAAGAAAGAGTACAGCTATAAATCTACTCCCCTTATGGGCCTTCGTGGCCTGTTCTTGGGTGAAATTTACTTGACTTTACATACGTACATACACGCATGCATGCATACATACATACATAGAAAACGTAAACAGAATTACAGGAGCTCCAATGTTCACAATGTTCACAATGTTCACAATGTTCACAGATATATTGCACCCATTGCAAAATTCCATAATTTTATTATTCCATGTTTGAATCCACTCCAGTGAGGCTGTGGCTAGACCAGGCCTTGTGTTTTTCGGTCAGCTGGAGGTGAATGTATGTAATATGCGGCCGCTTTCATGACTGTGGTCCAGAGGGTTTGATCGAACGAAGCTATTGACCATGATACTGAATACTGATCAGGGGTATAGTTCTCCAATAGGAACAGAAATTAGAAAAGAATGTAAATACATTATATTTTAGCAAGTTCTTGTACATTATATGTACGTCTGAGAAAGCACAGATCGCTGTTTCATAGACTAATGTAAACTTCACACTGAAACTCGCGTGAGTATATTCCCCGGTGATGGTCTAGTAGAGCGGACACGCATCTTGAGAGCAATAACAAGGAGGTGCTACGCGCATCCATGAATGTCTTCTTGGACGGTTTTTACATGTGTATATATATATATATATAATATATATGTATTTGACATTGGTAACGTATCTAAAATTTATTCATCTATCTTCTTTTTACCTCTCAGCGTCAAGTCCATGCGATGTTTTCTCATCTTAGCAGTACTTTTCTCATTCCTTGCTTCTTCACAAAATCTATGCATGTGGGGTTTCTTGGTGTATATGTGAAGTGGTCGCGTATTTGCTTAACCAACCGACAGCACCCTTTTAGAATTTTTTTTATCGCTTTTGGAGCAATTTCTGGCGTTCTAAAAAGGGCCTGTTCTGAGGCATCTCTTTTCGATGTATTCATAAGTTATTTATGCAATGTAATTAAAAACTCTAGTTATCTTATTTTCGCCAATAACAGCAAATTTTTCGTGCTGGTAAATCACTTGATGACTGTACTGTGCTACAACCCGACACTAAATCTGTACCGGTTTGGTACACTGCAAAACTCATGAAACTCAAAAATATTTAAAGGGGAGTTAAGCCCATTTAGTTACAGGGCGAATGAATCCTTTCTAAACCGTTCTGACTGCATTCAAGACCTGGGAGTAATTATTATTAGGAACTCTTTATTTCGTCGAATTTATTATTTCTCATTTCATTTACTTCTGTTTCTTTTTTGGCAGCGTAAAATTTCTTTCTCATTCTATGATAGATATTGCTTTATTAGTATTTTATTTGGTCAGACCCAAAACTGTCAGGAATAATATTGCATTTACAAATGCCAACAACGTGGAATTTTTCCAGCAAACGTCTCAGCCCTTTATTACATTCGTTTCTTCTCCTCGCGGCTGCCACATTGGTGCCAATTCGCAACTCTGCGTACCCTGCACCAAAGAAGGCTTCATACTGATGCACTAGTTTTGATCTTCATCTAAAATTTCGTAATTTCCTTTTGTAAAATACAGATATTCCACTAACTGACCAAAATTGTAGAGACTTTTTTATGTTCATTGAGGCACAAATTAAAAAAACGTTTTGTCCTACTAGGCCCTTATCAAATCGAAATTTCCTTTAGGGAGTCTTTCTTATACAATAAATCTGTCATGCTTACCAGATTTTATATTAGATGTCTCATTTTTTAAAAATTCTATTGAACTTCATTATCAGGGGTAAAATTTTAATAATCCATTTTTTCATATTACATCTTATACATCTTGAAGAATGGACCGATAATTTGCCCCGAAACGTCTTTAACATACTACCAATCTACGCTGCGTAAAATCCCAGAAGAGCGCATATTAACATATTTCCTTTTCTTCTATGTTAGTTAATTAATTCCCTCTTTAAGTAAGTGGTGTGTTTAAATCGCACTAAGTTTAACAATGCGGTAACTTATTTTTAGAATATTCTGGCTCACTTTATGTTATGTGTTCTTACAGGGACAGAATGTAGTATCTACGTTGTATCTACATAAATCTGGAGCTATACAGGTCAGTGTACACATAAGCTACACGGAAAATCGATACGTCATTTAATTACATAGCCACCAGTTTATCTTAGTATGAATGGATTGTACGCTCTCCAGATATTTCCCCCAGTTCTTACACAATTCAGAATTAGTGCACAATGGCGAAAAGACCCGCCTTTTTCAGAATCAACGTATTTAATTTGAGAACAACTCTGCACCAGTGGAATCTTAATTCTACACAGGTGAAAAAGCAAAACGTCATATATATATATATATAAAACGCTCGCAAGCTGTGAGCAAACCTGTGTGACATATATCATTGCTGTGTGTATAGAGAAAAACTCCTGATGATGGACAGGGGAACTGTCCGAAACATGTAGAGATTTATTTCCAAAAATAAGTTTGAGAAATTAGTGCATCTAGTTGGTTTTATTATAAGAATATATCACGATGCACGGTCTTCTGAACCTTGTATTTTGTTTTTTTTTTTCAGAACGGCCTACCCATCTGCACGGAGGGATGAAATGAAATGTATTTAATAATTTATGTAGCCGCAAGTTTCATAACGAAGAGCTTCATGATTTGTACTCCTCATTCAATATTGTTCGGGTGATTAAAACAAGAAGAATGAAATGAGCGGTGCATGTAGCACGCAGGGGAGAAGAGAAGCGCATACACAATCTTGAAGAAAAAGCCTGAAGGGCAGACAGCACTTGCAAAGCCTAGGCTTAGATGGGAGGAAAAATATTAAAATGGATCTTCAAGATTTGGAATGGGCCATGGACTGGATTGATGTGGATGAGGACATGAAAAGGTGGTCGGCTGTTGTGAATGCGGTAATGAACCTTCGGTTTCAATAAAATGGAGGAATTTTTCAATCTGAGGATCCGGTAACTTCTCAAGAAGGATTCTTCTCCATGAATTTGGTTGGTTGTTTGGTTGGCAGGTTGGTTGGTTGGTTGGTTGGTTGGTTGGTTAGTTAGTTAGTTGAGCGCACGTTTATTTTTCGTATTTTAAAGACTGAAAAGGCGTATGAGCAGATCGACACACTTGTTACTGTTTATTCTTCGACACTGACAGCCACTCAGACACCAGTAAACACTGACAGCCACCCAGACACCAGTACACACTGGTGGATTATGTAATTTTTTTCGTTTAAATTACAAAAATATTCAATATAGATAACTGAAGAATAAAATCCAACTAGATGCCACTTATTACTTTATTCTGCTTATGTTATGCTCAATATGTAACAGCATTCGGTCCGGAGACTCATCTATCCTGCCTGCACTTAACTTCCAACCAGCAGCAACTCGAGAACCAGACGGCCTATGTGGTAACCAACGCTATCGTCGTGAGCTCCTGATGATGGGCATAATGGTGACCGAAACATGTTGAGCTTACAATAAGCAGAATAAAGTAATAAGTGGCATCTATTTGGATTTTATTCTTCAGTTATCAAGATGATGCACGGTCCAATACACATAAAATATGCAATAGAGAGTTTACAGATAAGAAGAAGAGACAGGATTAAACAGGAAAAGTACCAAATCAGAAGATTCCTTAAATACTTCCTTATATACGCGTAACACGAAAATAACATAAATGTGATCTTAATAAAATGTGAAATAACACCGCAGAGAACAAAGAACAAAAATTACACTTGTGTAAAATGTATGATGGAGGTGATGAAGAATTATCAAATTCAAAACAACTTGATAAATTTGCTCTGTTACCTTTTTGGCAGGAAAAATTCAGATGTCAGACTGCAGTATACATAAATACAACTAACGTACATTAAGTAAACGAACCAGTGCCTTGTGATTTAGAAGCTGGTAGGTCCAGAGTGAAATAACATTTCAGGGGCGCTTTCCAGGTAAAAAATGTGACCGTGAAGAAAGCATAAATATGTGAACAAGTAGGGCTAATTACATACGGAAAGAAACGTGGAAGTTATATGGAATATAGACCACATGTGGCACGTCACGGATTACTAGAGCAGTCACGAGTGCATTTATTACAGAAGTGACAAACTCTGGGTGACAGAGTGAAGAGTAAGATGTAACAAACATCATAAGCATCTGAGTGACAGATTTGATAAAGGAGAATACGTGACACATGAAACTACATGGGAACATAACGCTCATTTGAGACAACAGTGTCACAACTCAAAATTCGTGATTTTTCAGGCGAAATATTTAAAGGTTTTGAAGTGTTACAATTTCATATGAGTGCAACGACGACAAAACTGCTCTCCAGCGGCGAGTTCTGCAAACTGCGTTATGACACTAAACCTGTTAAAAGTGCAGCTGCGAACGTTTATTTCTTATACCGATAGCTCAAAACGCCAAAATTTGGTTGTGACACTCTTGTCGCAAATGAGCTATATTTCATCAATCAACGACAGAAATAAGACAATAACAAAGTATAACAAATAAAGTTAATCTGACTACAATATATTACCTTCTGCTGTGAAACTTTATCATTCGTAGCGTAAAGAGTAAGTGGAATTTATTTAAGAAACCTATCAAACTCTACATGCACCACTTCACCGGGAGGGATTTCAGGCTCGTAATAAAATTATCTCCCCTGTTCCAAAACTGCGACCTCTTTACAATTTTCTCAGCGACTAAACGTGAAAAAAAGTGATTAAAAAAACTAAAACGAGAGAAGCCGATGGTTTTCAAGTTTTCCAGTCTCGAAAGTGTTCTTAGTGAAGTGAAACAGTAAAGTAACAAATTAACATAACGTTGAGTTAACATAAGGTTACTTGATTTTAGAGCGGTCTCCTTTCATTGCAAAACCATCAATTTTTTGGCTAATAAGACGGCCGTTTACAGTAGCTATAATTCGTTGCGAGTTTGAAAGTTACACATCTCGTTCTTTCGCGAAGATAATTCCGAACCTAGAACGAGAAATTTTCTTATCATTTCGCTCTACATGCACCACTTCAGATAACTTCCTTTTACTCTGAGAAACTTCTGTAAATAGGATGAACAAACTATGATCCCCGTTCATCCCTCTCACCCGTAGCAGTTTCCAGTGGGAAACTGTAGTAGCTATTTTAGGTTTCAGATAAAATTTCCATTAGCATCTACACATTTAAGACAAAAAATTTAAAAATAATAGTAATAGAAATAGTAATATAAAGAATAGTAATAGAAATAGTAATATAAAGAATAGTAATAAAATATATTAAGTGAGACGATGCAGGGTCTTGAATTTTGATTTCAAGCTATTGTAAGCACCAAATAATTCTAGACGTGGTTTTTACCTTTTCGCACATCACAGCCTTCGTATTTTGTAAAGTCAAACAGCTTTTTTTTTTTGCACTTATGTCAAAAGAAATATTCTTCACATACGCGTCTCAGTCTACGTAAGGCCAACATCCTTTTCTTTACCAATGTTTATACAGGCGTGGCACTATACCTGAAAAGCTACGCCGGTCATTTCGCGTCGGCTCGGTTACATTACAGACACACATCTGCCGAATTCCCCACCGGTTTTCGGAGAGCATAAATCTCATCTTGTTGTCTCCATATTGCTTTCGTAATATATATATGCAGAATACAACTGATACATGAAGTGTTGTGTAAGTACAGAGAAATTAACGAAATGTACAGGGTTTTTGAGCAACAGGCTTTATTCTAAATAGCAACAGAACACCCAGAAGACACGTGTGTGTTCTTTCTACAGATGTGTGAGACAAATGTCACTCAAGAACTCGAAAATGCAGATAAAGTAAGACAAAATTTTTTAAAATGTTATCTGGATGGGGATCAAGATTGCGAAAAACACCCAACATTTGTTCTGCCTTGCATTGAAATTTGGTTCCAATTCTGTAGGTACATGACATCTCATAATAACAGTTTTTCCAAGTTAATTCATGAAGTGTCATTACGTGATGCTGTAAGTGCAAACGGAACTGATAGCCCTGTGAATTTCTGGGAAAATACATTCTCACCCATATCTCTGGGTAAATGACCAACTTGATGCACAATTACATTACATAAAACGTTTACTATTATAATCCTCTACATGTTTCGAACAACATTGTGCTCACTGTAAGTGACCGTCCGGTGTGCAGGTTGAGAGTTCCTTCTCAGCCTGCACACCGGACGGTCACTTACAGTGAACACTATACCAGATGCTGTATTAATAAAATTCGACCTCCTGATGATGAGCGCAGTGTTGTTCGAAACATGTAGAGGGTTATAATAGTAAACGTTTTATGTAATGTAATTGTGCATCAAGTTGGTCATTTACCCGGAGATATACCAGGATGCACGGTCAGTAAAACATATTATTCACCCATATGGTGCACAAATTCTAACGTCTTTTGTGCTAGGACGGTACGATTCTTCGTGTAGTGCTCTGCGTTGTTTAAACAGTGTTACTGTGAGAGAAGGGGACAGAAATAGACTGTGTTGTCCTCGTTTGTAAGCTCTGAACCCTTGCGAAATTTACTTGTTAATAATATAACAGAATATAAAAAATCCTCGCACTTAACACGATCTGAAGGAAAGTGTACATAATACGGTACTTTAAATTTCATTAACACATTCTGACTTGCAATGAACAAAGTCTAAATGTACGACTCGTATCTGTGAGCAGAGAGAAAAAGTTTCCAGTACATTCTTTAAATATGGCGAGTAAAATCTACAATTATTTTATTATAATGTGCTGTAGTTATACAACATAAAAAACAGTTGTACTGTTACAACTGGTTACACTCGGCTACATTTTTCGGCTGTTTCCCGGCCATTATCAGACCAACGAAGAAGTAGCGTTAATTAAGGTACATTCTTTGGCTTTTCCAAGAATGTACCTTAATTAACACTATTTCTTTGTTGGCCTGATGATGGCTGGGTAACAGTCGAAATATGTAGCCGAGTGTAACCAATTGTAACAGTACAACTGTTTTTGTATGTTGTGTAATGACAGCACATTATAATAAAATAGTTATCCGTACACAACGCGATGGGCCCCTTCAAAAAAATTTACAATTGCCGACCCCGGTGGCCGCGCCGTCTAAGCTGTGGGTCTGTGGCCGCTCGCTTGCTGCGATTGTGGATTTGAATCTCGGCGGGGGGATGGATGTTTCTTTCTTGTGGACGTTGTGTGTTGTCACGTAAAGGAATCTGCGACTGCCGATCCCCTGTCCAGTGTCATACCGAGTGTGGTGTGTCTGTGTGTGATGTGTCTGTGTGTGGTGTGTATGTGTGGTGTGTCTGTGTGTGATGTGTCTGTGTGTGTGATGTGTCTGTGTGTGGTGTGTCTGTGTGTGGTGTGTCTGTGTGTGATGTT
>Ga0123352_10002112_pt1 | contig 27418 bp, 9 predicted proteins | sample TergutLab28metaG_FD_89700 | JGI IMG/M metagenome (GOLD analysis project Ga0123352, IMG submission 89700) | Labiotermes labralis P1 segment gut microbial communities from Petit-Saut dam, French Guiana - Lab288 P1 | ecosystem: Host-associated > Arthropoda: Insects > Digestive system > Gut ... | reverse complement strand
CTCGCTCGGGGGGATATGTATCTGCGAGATGATAAATCAAGTGTGTTTATACAGAGAGAAGACAGAGGGAGATGATAAAATATATATATATATATATATATATATATATATATATATATATATATATATATATGGGCTTATTCGATTCGAGCTCTTTTAATAGCTCTGAATATACCCAAGCCGTACGGAACGTATGAGAGACGTCAAGAAAGCTTTCATGTTTCTTGAAGGCAGTGTGCTCACAAGTTTAATATTTCAGCTCATCATGCTCTGTTGGTACAGGCTCCGCCCAGAAAAGGCCTCTTTTAACACAGTTCCGTAAGAAACAGATGAACACAAGGGAGACTAAGTTCAAAGTTCTCAACACCAATCAATCTTCTAGAAAATCGCCATGTTACGATAGAACCTCCACTCCGGCACGGTCTCTCTTTAAACTAAGTCACCGGCCTACATAATAAAAATACACAACCGCGCGTTACTCTTCAACTGACACTAAAGTCACTTTTGAAGTGACTAAAACTTCTAAAATAACTTACTGTACAGATGTACACCACAAACGTAATAATAACGTGATTCCACATAAAATTGTCGGGAGATTATACTGACGAGGCTGTGAAATGTCTAGTGTATGCTTCCTTCCAATTATTGTAAAAAAAAAGTCAATAATCACAATAAATATGAATGCAGGTACTTTGAGGGAAGTGGGAATGCAGGAACGAAAAATGACACAAACCTAACAAAGTAAAAATAAAAGTTCATTGCTGTTTACAATTACGAATTCGAAACTACACGATTTGATTTCCAGATACAGACTTATAGTGGCAGTATCAGCAACAACAACTTAAAAATTCTACTGCAGCTTTTAGCCAATCTTCTGTCAGATATTCAGCTTCAATTTTCGTGTCCCTCGTCTTTATGACTTTTAAAAGTAGCAAATTTAAGCAGCAATTTAGCAGTTCTTTTCTTCATTTAATAAACGTGTTTGAAGAAAGGCTAAAGTACAGTCAGACACCAATAAACGTGTCTGAAGAAAGGCTAACGTAAGTCAGACACCAATAAACGTGTCTGAAGACAGGCTAACGTACAGTCAGACACCAATAAACGTGTCTGAAGACAGGCTAACGTACAGACACCAATAAACGTGTCTGAAGACAGGCTAACGTACAGTCAGACACCAATAAACGTGTCTGAAGACAGACGAACGTACAGTCAGACACCAATAAACGTGTCTGGAGACAGGCTAACGTACAGTCAGACACCAATAAACATGTCTGAAGACAGGCTAACGTACAGTCAGACACCAATAAACATGTCTGAAGACAGACTAACGTACAGTCAGACACCAATAAACGTGTCTGAAGACAGGCTAACGTAAAGACACCAATAAACGTGTCTGAAGACAGCTAACGTACAGTCAGATACAAATACAGCCTAGAAGCTTAGCTTCCCCTTGATAATAAGCTTATACCTAAAATCTTAAGTTTCAACGTGTATGTATCTTAAACACTGCATACATTAGTAGTGTTAAAGTTTAGCAGATGGAAGATGGTATTTAAAGGAACGTAAACAGAAAGTTTTAGTCTTGCTTGTTTCGCCTACGATGTCAGACAATAAGTGAAAAACAACTGTTTCAAATAATAATAGAATTACAGCACCAACGTCTTTCTCGCTTCCAAGTAACAAGATTTTGTAATTCATTCATTAGTTAAATACTGCATACCGAAGATAAAGTTTATGTTCAAATGGTGGCGAAAACAGAATCAATTCAGACGAAAGCAGCACACATTACTACATTACACGTGTTCACGTAATGCCTTCGTCTACACTTGCGTCGTACAACAGCAAGTATACGTTACGTTTCCTGGTTAAAAGAGTGAAGGAAAGAGAACAATAAACATTTCGCTTAGCTTTTGTTCTTTATTACAAGCGATCACAATAGTAACACAGTAACAACAGTCGTACGACAATTTGTGACACATGAAGAATTGGATTATGATGTCTATTGTATTGAATAAGTTGTTGGGGTGAAGCAGCAACAAGGATCGCAGGAGATTACTAAATGTTAATTGGAAAAGCCCGTTCGTGTCCATTCCACAGTGTGAATTCCCCCTTAACTTCACAAGATCCCGGGGGGAGGGGGGGAAGAGAAAATCCAATTTGACTTCAAATACAGCCGTTTAAATGATTATAAGTTGTCCGTGCATGAAGTTCGTGGGATCGGGGACCGACAGGTGGGTTATGAGGTTCTCTGCGGAACTGGCCCATCTGAGCGGCTCCGGGACTTTATACCGAACTGCAGTGAGAGATATTGCTTTGGTGCGCAGTTCACCGCGACAACCAGACAAATTGCTGTCTGTCTGCCTCTGGTTAGTCGTACCGCATAATTAAAGGTTCGCTTCTATTTTTATTAATTATTTTCTTCTGTCATTCTCTATTTACTAACCACCTCTAGTGTCTATACAAGAAGAGTCTTTCTCGAGAAACTGCTAGTCTCTCAACTGGTAAAGGAACTTCCTGCCTCATACATGCCTAGAGTTTACTATCGTGTTCGCAGTACAACTTTCCTCTGTCTCCAATTTTGCACACCATCTAACTTCATTTACTTTGTTCCTACCCTCACACTATCCCTGACATTTTATTCCTTGTACTTACCTCTCCTCTTAACATGAATTTGGAATATCGCATTTGGTCTTGAATTTCAAGATTCAGCTCTTGTATTACCACGGAGATACCAATTACCAACAACTGTGATCAGTATTAACCTAATCCTGTGTGGAACTGACAACTTTCTGAATCATGTAAGTCAAAATTTGCATCCCACAGTTCCACATTCCCCCCCACAAGTTTCTGTTGGTAATAGGACCGATTTAAAATTCTGTATTTATCGTAAACTATTTATAAATAGTTTGTTCTTAGCTTATATAATTATGGTACTTCAACTGCAGAATTTATTTATCATGTAAGTTTAAGATTCGAAGTAAGCTGTAGAAACTGAAGAAAAATAAATTTCTGCAAATTCTTACTTGCACAGGTTGTATGAAGCGTGGAAAGAATCAGATTTCTGTATGTGTTTTAGTACACAGCTGAAAAACTTGTTTAGAATTATGTAAAATCCCGCTGCAGTTGTTCTGTACGGATGGTGATAGCTGCACCCAAAAAGAAGGTCCATTGTGTTTAGGGCAACCGTCCGCAAATAAATCCATTTCATACAGCTTTGTTTGTAAATTCAATAAGTTTCAAGAAACTGGTTTTGTGGTAGACCTGCCAAGTTTGGAAATTCCCAGAACCACGGAATAAGTTAGGGAAAATTGTTGCCAAAATGGGTGTTAGATGTCCTAGGCAGTCAGGGGAGAAAGCGAATTGTTTATACACCAACAGGGATTTAAAAGGACATGAATTGTCAGCAAAGATTCCTTGTGATATATGATAAAGATAATTGAAGAAAGGTCGTAAATTGAGAGAAGGTCTAAAATAAAATTAATCCATGTGGGAATAAAAAAGTGGGATTCAATTTTATTTCACTCTAAAAAGTCCTTACTATCAGCCGGTGGCCATGAACAATGTGAGACTTCTTTGGCTTCACCTAGTCGACTTTCGCTGCTCTCTGAGTGCTAGTATCACTATGTCACATTTCACGTGCTTCTTCCCCTGATAATACACCAAATGACAACGGATTATTATAGTCAATAGAAAATACCAATGAAATTTACGAAAGAATTTCAGATTAATTTGACGAACTAAATGAATCAGATGAGTGTTTAGGAATGGTTAGAAAATTTCTAAGCAGGGTGAAGGAATAAAACGAATAGAGTTTCTACTGGGTGCAAAGATTCGTAATGCGTTTACAGGTTAATAAACATGCTGACCAATGTAACTGGAACAAACAAAGCATCCTAAATAAGTCTGCAGTCATTAAAAGAAGCGATGAAACAACACCTTCAGGGCAAACGAACAAAATAAGGTTTTTTTTGTGGTGAAATTAAGAAACTTTAGAAAAATTGAAATATAACCTGTTTTGACCACTATGTGACTATTTTGCCTAAAATTGTTTAAAAAATTATCTTTGATCTTTTACTTTTCTTCGTCTTTAACTTTCTTCCAGTTTTTTTTTTTTTAATTCTGCTTCTCTTCACATACAATAATTCATACAAACATTTTATCATTTTTGTTCCTGCCGTCGCTCTCCCTGATACAGCGCCACCCTCACTTAGCGCACATAAAATTTGTTAACACAAGCACTCCATTTTACAGTATTTAGATTGGCCTCCACCCTCCAAACACCACCACAAACTGCGGTGAGCAAACAGTGGTTCTACTACAGGGTTTGACTGTATTCCATGTTAATACAACTCACACTGATCGACTCCCAAGTGAGGCAACCTACAAATCTCTTCAACAGAGTGTCCAGCCAGGCTCTAGGTCCCAACCAGCCACTTATTCAAAGGATAAGGGAAGATTTTTCTCCGAGAATACGTGTCTGAAGACGTGAAGCTGACAGTTCACCACTATTCGGTGCCGAGGTTACCAATCCGAGAAGCTATACATCCATGACACAGGCCTTCATAATTTGCACAGAGACCTTACCTTTATTTTACACGTTGCAATGACGCGTTTCACCTTCGTGTAATGAACCGTTTCTAGCACAGCCTTTGAGATCGGGTTTTGATTGCACAAACATTACATGTGATGTTCAGTAATGTCAATATTATTTGAGAGGGCTTGTGCTGACTTATATTGTTGAGAATCGCGACAGACTGAAAGGCCAATCAGAAATCATACCTGCAGAAGAGACGTGGTGTTTTCCTGCAGGCTATGAGCTACTGACTACATTACGTGACCTAATGATTGGTTACTCTCCTCAGAGCGATATTAATTTTATCCTTTTGAATTTGGATAGCTACGAAATGACGAAAGTGCTTGTAGCAGGCCGCGCGGAGGCCAGTTCTGCCCAGGGTCTTCTTTTCCCGGGATTTCGGTGTCCGCGTTTAGGCACTCGGTAGGATGTCTGGAATGAGAGGTCGGAGCGTCGCAAGGTCTCTCTTCTACACCAATTAAGGTTGATTCGCGGTTATAAACCCTGAAGGCAAAACGGCGTCCATACATAAACTAGAAATCAATTAATAGATCACAAGGCATCCTGATGTGGTAACCGCCTATCATGAATATAACGAATATTGCTTCATGCGACCATCTGAGGTGAAATCCCTGACTAGCGTCATTAATGTCAGTGTCTAATAAAGGTATTGAGGTAATACCTGAAACTGTGCACGTGTGAAAACTGAAAATATTAAGTGATCATGAAACCGTTTGCTGTTAAATCTGTCGATGAAACCATAATTATTTGCGCTGATGCCATGCTTTATACTGCTGGCCTAAAACAATATCTCTACATGAAAAGTAGGTTTAGGATCTATCCCTGTTCTACATTTCACGCGCCTAGCTGAAATGGTTCTTTAAATACCTTTCTCAAGCAAAAAAATTAAGACGTCAGCAGTGTTTTTAGATTATATTCTATAAGAACATTTCCGAAACCATGTTTGCATACTCTCCCATGTCTGCTACGGCACATCACATCGGGATTCTAAAGCAAACACCTCTATTGTGCGAGCTTGGGCCACGCAATTTCGCGCAACCACCATGTTATTAGTAACGACTTTAAGGGTTATAATGAAGACTTCTGGGTGGACCCTAATAAAATAACCTTCACAAAAATTTCATAAATATACAACTGGTCCTAAAGTTAATTTTCTTTTCCTTTGTGGGAAGGAACGTATGCAAGAATGTAAATATAACTCGATTTTGAAATGAAAGCAACACGGCAAGGTAAATTTACGAAAGAAACATTTCTGTGGAACGAGACAGGGCACGAAATTTTACAGTACTTTCAAATTTTAAATTCAGTGTGTTTTGCATTACTTCACTATGAGCAACATTTGCACCTAGTCAACACAATCGGTAAATTTTTAAGGGCAGAAGTAATTATATGGGCGTATTGAACTGGTTTTATCTCTAAGTACAACATTCTATCCAGCAAGCGTATTTGGTACATTCACCTGGTTTTCAGAAAAAAAAAACTATAGCTTTCCTCAACCTTATTAAACACATAAATTTAAAAACAGATAAACCTAAGTAGTGTGTTTTCTTGAAGATAAGAACAATATTTTGAACACTTCTCTGTTCAGTTCTGGCATTTAGAGAGTTAAATACACATGCCTGCACTAAACAAATCTTATTTAGCATGAACGACATAATACCAAATAATACCCAATTCCTTCGCTAAAGGTTCGGTTTTTAGACAGAGATTAAATGGTTGAAGATCTTCTCCAATACATTTACATTACCTCCTCTTGTAAAGATAGTTACAAAATATCACATAATACGTAAGATTTTATGCCGATAAAAAGTGCCAAGGACTTCTTGGTTAACATTCTTCATCTGGTAGCAGATACCAACATATAAGACGAAACACTGTCTTCATATGAGGACGGTGCGTTTCGTCGAAACCTTCGTATCTATAGGAGATAATTCAGAGCAAAAAAGCGAGGAAAAAAAAACACGTCAAACACATAATACACTGCTTCAGACTTGCTGTGTCGAGTAATTAAAAGTTGGAGAAAACGATGTCGTATAGAAGTGTAACATGTGGGCATTGAGGGAAAGCAAAGCACCAGATATAAATTGTGTTCGCATTTGGAAGCTTGTTCGTGTTGTTATGTGGAAACGCCAGAAGCAATGGAAATGACAGACCGAGAGAAAAACGAGGAGCTAATTCAACATTCAAAACAAGACGTGACAAAGCGCTTTTTATAAGCTACACTTTTCATTATTTTTCTAAATTAAGAGGTACGCTAAGTCTATTAATTGGTATTTTTGCCACCAATATGGCACTAGGAGTTCGCTTGCTCTGACACACATTCAATACATGTCGCTACAGTGGTGTTTGTCTTTAATCACTAAGATCATGCAATAATATAATCACACTGCGTTTTCCCATACCCTGAAAAGCAATCAATACCTACATCCGGTTTTTTCCGATACCTTTTCAACAAGCATTATGCCTAACAAGTTTGTAAGCAGTCAAGAAATTGCGTGTTTCGTGTAATTAAATGGAGAATGATGATGAATGATTTTTGCCTTAGTCGCAGTCGCTTTATGTGGGCTAATCTTAGGCAGTACTGCTCAGAAAATAACTAGATGAATAAATATTTAAAATGATCTAATGGGAAGTGGAGATGACAATATAAAGTAATCAAGCGTTTGTCGGAGCAAGAAAAGACAACACGCTAGTTTCCAGTCAAGGCAGCTGACAATAAGGTGAGGTAAATTCAGTCACAAATACAACTATAAATATATGGCTAAATGATGGTGTTTATTAGCAATGGAAAACTACATGTTTCGGCCTGTGGCGGCCATCATCAGGTTTTGACAACTTTCTTACTATAAGAGTTATATATAGTATGCAATATGCATATTATATATAACTCTTACAGCAAGAAATTTGTCAAAAACTGATGATGACCGCCACAGGCCGAAACATGTAGTTTTCCATTGCTAATAAACACCATCATTTAATGATATATTTATAGTTATGTTTTTAACTGAATTTACCTCACCTTGTAGTTTATACACACAACGGCGCTGGTACACCTCGGAACAGCTGACAATGATTCAAACCCAATATTATTCCAATACGAAACAACAGAGAATAACTGACAGAGAAGCAATTTTTTTCAATGACTCCCTCAACTGTGAAGGATCTACGACATAGGCGGTACTTAGACGAATAAAATGTGAGTTGGGAACATTGGTAGGATAATACTGGCAGCACAAAATCGACTTTTCTGGAGAAAACTGGTCTCAGTGACACCTATTCCACCACAAATTCCACGTGGACAGACCTGGGATCGAAACCGGGCCTCCGCGGTGTGTGGCCTGACGTACTAATGGTACCAACTACCTAAAGCGGTGTGTGGCCTGACTTACTAATGGTACCAACTGTCTACCGCGATGTGTGGCCTGACTTACTAATGGTACCAACTGTCTGCTGCGGTGTGTGGCCTTACTTACTAATGGTACCAAATACCTACCGCGATGTGTGGTCTGACTTACTAATGGTACCAACTACCTACCGCGATGTGTGGTCTGACTTACTAATGGCACCTACTGTCTGCTGAGGTGTGTGGCCTGACGTACTAATGGTACCAACTACCTAAAGCGGTGTGTGGTCTGACTTACTAATGGTACCAACTACCTACCGCGATGTGTGGTCTGACTTACTAATGGTACCTACTGTCTGTGTGGTGTGTGGCCTTACTTACTAATGCTACCAACTGTCTACCGTGGTGTGTGGCCTGATTTCCTAAAGGTAACAACTGTCTACCGCAGCGAATGTATGGTTCAGACTTCTTTTGCTAGATGTGTTCAGTATATGAGGGAAGGTCAAATACATATTTCTTGGGGAGGGGGGGGGTTACATCAACTTCAGAAATCGACACACATACAGGGAAATGGCGTTACACAGAACTGACTTATTACATATACATGCGAAGAGGAGCCAGCTGTTACGTTCAGTGTTGAATTTTTGGTTTTGACTTAATGAGAACAATTACTTACCACTTTCTTAACTACGTAACATTCACAGAAGCTATCACGCATTTGTTTAGAACGTTATTGCGTGAGTGTGTGAAAACATCGAGCTGAGTGGCTAAAACTGTGCTCGAACAAAAGCATCGAGAAACAGGAATGCAGAAACCGATTTATTTAACGACGATGCAATATGTATAATTGAATATAAGTTATTTAACTATAGGATACTCTTATATAAACGGAAGATGTTAACGTCTAACGATATTTTACTATGATCGTCACTGATTAACATTTACGGATCGGTACAGAAATGGTTCAACCAATACAAAGTTACTATCCCTGATGTAGACTGAAAGAGTGAGGTCAACTAAGAGAACGTCCCTAAGGATAGTGCGTGTGTAACATCGGAAGTTCGAAACACGCACTTCCAGAAAAGAATTTGAAAACAAAATCATTTGAACCTTTGTTTCCTAAGGATTTACATGTTAATATTGATTAAGTAATATTAATGAAGTAAGTTGAATTGTTTCAACCACTGATAAACTATGACACGGACTGAAAGCAACTTACAACAAATGGGAACTGATCCGTGACGCTGACGTTATTACACCTGCGAAATTAACAACCGTACAGCCACGGTCTCGCTTATGACGTCATCAAATCACAGTGGGCACTTGCATCACGCAAACTGCATAAAGCAGTTCTTTATAGGCGCGTTCGCGAAATTGCGAAAAGGCACTATTCGCGTCGTCGTGTCCGACTGTCTGTGTGTAAGTCCGTCCGAATGGAATAACTAGGCTCCCACTGAAAGGATTTTCACGAAATGTTATATTTAAGTGCTTTTTGCAAATATGCCTAGAAAATTTAAATCTCATTAACATCGGACAAAAATAACGGGTTCTTTACATAAACACCAATAAGTATACTTTTTTTATCATATCTACCTCAATGCTTCGTGTAATAAAAAATATTCAGACAAAAGTTATAGAGAAAATCAACACACTCATTTTATGTTCAATTGTTTTTTTTTTTCGAAAATCGTGCCCTTTATAAGACAATGTGGAAATATATACTGTAGAGCCGGACAGGCCAAAGATGACAATATGGCGCATGCGCATTGCATGCTGGATTCCTAAGGCTACAAGTACACGCACTCAGGTTGTGTAATACTCGGTGCACAACAATTGTTTTAAGTAAGCACCTCAATGTTACATTATAAGCACATTTCCTGCCTTGTTTATTATTTTTCACTAAACAATAAATAACTTCGTAACAAAAATATAATAATAATATATCTGCTGTACTGGCAATCTATGCCATAGAAAAACAGGTGCAAGGGGCCTATTCTGCACTCCAAGGTAATAGTCCTGGAACATTATTTCTTCCGATTCTGTCTTCGTACTTGATTCATTTGATATTATATTTCAAAACCTACTGATGTACATTTGACACTTGTGTAATAAATGTCACTTCGAAGGCTACCAGACTGAATTTTTTTTCTGTTCTCGGTCACATATAAGCGAGCCAGTAAAACTAAATGAATATAAAAAATTATTCTGACGTCTATGAAGTGTGTCATCCCCGTTGTGTGTGTGAAACTAGGAAAAGTTATGCAGTCAAACACAACATAATCACTGAGGTGTATTTAATGACTATGTGATGGAAACAACTACATGTTTCGGCCTGTATTGGCCATCATCATGTTGTTTAGGGAACTTAAGGACTAGGTATAAGCTAGCCCTTTATAGCTAGCCCTTAAGTTGACTGCATACCTTTTCCTATTATTCTGACGTGTTTCTGAAAGTCTTATAGATAACAAGCCATGTTTATTAATTACATTTCTTCTGAAAACTTCAAAAAGGCTAAGTTCTGAACCTATACTTTAAACTCCCTTATTCGAAATTTGCATAGACTTTCGAATTCTATTTGTAATCAAATACTTTATTATCCAAATAATGCACTCAAATATATAAAAACATTAAATAGTTAAGAACCAATTGAACTTATAAACTGGTTTTAACTATTTAATGTTTTTTACATTTGAATGCATTAGTTGGATAATATAGTACTTGATATCATTGATGCAGGGTGTAGCCATGAAGAAGACTGCTGTTTACTTGTAATGTATTCTCCTCCGTATATTGTACTTTTTATTTCCCCGTTTAACATTTTATCCGCAGCTGTAAATTAATTTATTCCTTTTTACTGGCTAATATTTGTGATTCATCTTTGGAATCTGATATCACCGCTTGGTTACTTGGTAAGTGATATTAAATATCAATCCCTAACAACAGTCAGACCATTTCGGGACTTTTTAGGACTCCAAACAATGAAGTAACTGGAAGTGGCCTCGACTTTCATCGTACGTTTGGGCACGAGTTCATCATGCTAACTCATTAGCCAAATTGCATTTCATTGTTCGATCATCAACTTGCATTACCTAACTATGACAACAATACAAGATTTGTAGGACTGGCAGTCTCTTCAATAGGAAAGTACGTTGTATGAGTTTCAGTCGGAACAATAAAGCGGATTTAACACCTATATTAATCTTTGCTGATAGCATTAATCATTTCTGTCCTTCCAAACATTCCCTGCATTCACATCAGACGCACTCACTTTCATCTGAATACCGACTCACTGGTTTATATACTGTAGAACAATTTATCTCCTTTTCTCCTGCTTTCACGGAGACAGACATAAATTCATGGATGTTGATGCGTTAACAGCTTTTGTTAATCTCTAGTTTAATATCTTAATCCTTATTGGCTTAAGACTATTCCACAGTCGGAAAACCATAAGGACAGAATGTGAGACGCAGCCCTATCACTTTCTTACACATCCCTCTCTTCCGGTGCGTTTGGTTTCCATGCACAAAGTGAGCTAATTCTGTACATTTCTCAAAAGTAAAAAAGTCAGTTCTATAAAGCGATGCGTAGTTCTTTGCATGCATGTTTTCTGAACCTATTGCATTGCAAGGAGGGTATGTGTGGGCCAGGATAGCTCCATCGGTATAGCGAATCGCTAGGAACTGAACGGTCCAAGAATCGAAGCCCGGTGGAGATTTTCTGTGTCGTTCAGACCGGCCTTCAGGCCCAACCACTCTCCTTTACAGTCGGTTCCAGATATTTCCGGGGCTAAAGCGGCCGAAGCATGATGTTGACCTGCCACCTCATTTTAGTGCCGGGTTGCTAAAGGGTCGGATACATTCCTCCGCCTTCACTCTATGCCAGCATAAGCATATCATGCGGTGACCTTTACAAACGATACGTGTGAAATGCTATGGTTCGTTCGATTCCTGGATAGATTCTTTAGAAAGCCAATTTCTAAAGACGTAAAATAACAATTAACTAATATATCTTAGAAACTGGTAACCTACTTTAGCTTAGGTAGTAAAATATGTGTTTAGACTTGCGCTTATTACAACGCATTATGACCTTCTCCAACTATTTTAGTCGATATTGTCAAACTGTGGAAATTACCTGGAAATGTGTTTTGAAACTAAATAGTTCCGTGCTGATGAGGCTATTACGAGAAGCTAACAGCCGCTCGCATTGTCAAGATATTCGACACCTACAATATTATGTAGCCCCAGACTTCACCTGGGAGATGTCAAGCATCTGTCCCCGGACTCTACCCTAAGCCACTTTACTAAAGCCGCGCCCTCCGCCTAGGCCATAATTTTCTATTTACTACGTACGTGCTACAAGCCTCTTCCATCCAATCCGTAATAGTATGTGGGAAAAATTGAGAATAAAAATTGTTGCTTTCGAATGAATGATGTTCTGTGCATGGCCCGAAAAATTATTTAAATAATAAAATGCAATTCTAGCATTTTATTATTTAAATAATTTTTCGGGCCATGCACAGAACATCATTTTACCATTTCACTTACCCTACACGCAACCACGTGCCCACAATTCGAAGCAGAAAGCATATATATATATATATATATATCACTGATAACACGTTGTGGCAAGTGCCTGAACCTTCAGGGTGACTATGTGGAAAAACAGTTCATTGTTCTGTTTTTTTTTTTCGTGAGGAATATTATTGTGAATAAAAATTTGCTTAATAATTTGTATTTGTTATATAATCTTAGTTTCCGATCGACAGTCACACTTTGAAGTAGAAATATAAAACTGACTTAACGCAAAAACCCACAGTATATGTAATATATGACAGGGAGTTTCTGAAAATCTTGTGATATCTACAAACTTCAACCTGCCGTTGAACGGAAGATGTGTTTTTGAATTAGTGACAATAATTAAATTTGGGAGGTTTCGATATAGGAAAAGTGTATATAAATTTTATCTAAATGATTCCCCTGCAAACTTTTGACAAACACTAAGAAGGCACTGAAATTTCGGAGTATGAATCTGGCAGAAGAAAGTCTTCAGTCGATCGGGTGCACTGCAATCTACAGCACATGTCTGTTGGAGGGCCGGGGTCTTGTAACATCCAGACCGTACAGCGCATCGGATGGGAAACGGTAGGCGGCGATCCTATACCGTGGATCATCAGGATAAAGAAGGCTACGTACGACCGACAAAGACCACGCCATACCGCAAACATGCGTGTTCATATACGAAAGAAAATTGGGTTGTATTTTTACTGTCATTCTACCCAAAAAAAAAAAGATTGTATACAGGCAATCCAACGTCGTCCGGAGGGACACACCACATATACTAGGAATACGAGTATGGAGGAGACGAGCAGCAGACACAGAAGAAAGGAGGCGTGTTGTGAGGGAGGCCAGGGACCAGAAGGGGCCCTGGCGCCATGAATGAAATGGAAAGGTGATTCATATAAGACAAAAAATTTATCTCATAAATGGTTAGAAATGTGTCTGTAACATTTTTCCAACTACAAGGCCTGAAAACGGGCGATCGAAAACGCAGGCTAATCAACACTGATACGGATTAATCGTACAAAGCCTAAAAACAAGGCGACATTTTTTCGGAAACAGGCGTACAGAGAAGTAAGGGTCGTCTTTTAAGCGAGTTGTTAGGAAATTTCCTAGCAACTCGTCACGGCATGTCATTACCTAGTAGAAAGAGACAAACAAATGCATGCTGTAGTGCTGTACCATCTCACTCAGCACTTTTTTTTCTAATTACCCCCACTGCCGTATATTCGACCTAATGTGGTATTTGTGTAAGTACAGTTACAATACTGATTCAGTGTCATTTCGCCGAAGTTACAATTAGAAGTACAGAAACTCTGTAAATGACCAATGCCCTCGGTAAGGCACGCTCTTTTCGGCAAATTTTATTCGACAGGACGAAGAGATGTCTAAGTGTTTACAACCAATGGTTACTGAGTGCACAACGGTTTTTATGCGCGCTCGCAAAATTGCAAAAAAGCGACTATTAGTTTCATCATATGTGTCTGTCCGCCTGTCCGTCCGTATGAAATAAATCGTCTCCCATTGGACGGATGTTCATGAAATCTGATTTGGAGTATTTTTTCGAAAATCTGCCGAGGTATTTCAAGTTTAATTAAAATCTGAAAAGAATAGCGAGTGTCTTACACGAAACCCTAATTGCATTTATGACACTACATCGCTTAATTATTCTCTGAATGAGAAATATTCCAGACAGATTTGTGGAGAGAGAAAAACATTTTATATTCAATAAATTTTTTTCCGAAAAATCATGCATTCCTTGAATAATGTGGAAAAATACTCTAAATTGGGGGTTTTCCATCCCGTTGTGTGTATGTATAATGGAATATTTATATAGCCATCATCAGGCTACAGCCTGATGATGGCTATAGGGTCGAAACATGTAGCTCAGTTGTTAGTTGCATAATAAAAACATTGCACCATATTGTTGTGTAACGACGGTCCAATAAAATATTCCATTTTGGGAAAATACTGTACAGCCGGACAGGCCATACATGACAAAAGAATATGGCGCATGCATTTTCCATGCTGGATAACAGCTGCATATACATAATCAGAATAAGTAACATTGATTGATCTCCCAAGACAAAAGCGGTTACGCGAACGTGCCTCAATATTTCGTTATACCACATTTCCTATCTGTTCCTATCAGAAATTATACATTCTGCACACTGATTGCGTTTATGTGTTTTTGTATGGGTCTCAGAACAACACACGTTAGTTCCCTATACAGCATTAAATGACCGGTTTCTATTACACAGAAGGAGAACGTTTACTGCGCCGTACGAACTGAAACTTTAAATATAATTTTGGTTTTGTTAGTCTCCAATGGGTTAAACGATCTGCAAAGAATTCTCGCAACAGTTCGATCTCTCAGCTGATGACTTGTGGTGCTGCTCCTGTTTCTTCCTGCCTTGTACACAGGCATATATCTATACAATACATGTTCCGGCGAAGTCTTTCTGAAACTTTCATGGATATCGCACCAAACTTCACTTCCCACAGATTCATCATGCGGCAACTGACAGCCAACCGGAAACCTTCTTATCATTCACACTTCATGTATCTTGGAAACCTTTTATTAAATGGAGCATTGTCAGTCGTCTGGCAGAGAAGAATCGGAAAACCGACATTCAAGATGTCTCTGCTGCTAATACAAAGCTGACGCAAACTACGGACATTTCAGAATATTTTCAATATTCCAGGGGTTATGCACAACAGCCAATTTTAAGCCTTTTATAGCATTTGATGTTTGCGTGACCTTGAATCATTGAAAAATAATATAAACAGCCAACTAGATTCAACAATAATAATTTTATTATTAATAATTTCTATCAGCTCAACAAGTTTCGGGCGATAATTTCGCCCATCCTCAGGAGCGCTAGACTGTGTTTACAGCTTGTGGTATAAAGCACCGACGATGCTGCCTGCTGGTGACCAGGATGAGGTGGAACGCAGCTCCACTTCTTCCTGGTCACCAGCTGGCAGCATCGTCGGTGCTTTATACCACAAGCTTTAAACACAGTCTAGCGCTCCTGAGGATGGGCGAAATTATCGCCCGAAACGTGTTGAGCTGATTGAAATTATTAATAATAAATTATTATTATTGCATCTAGTTGGTTGTTTATATTATTCCTTTTACAGCAATTTTCCTATGGGTTGCATGATCTTCCGTTTACTCTTTATTCATAAACATGCATCTCTAATTCCTTTTGGACATCAATACAGCGTGGAACTCCACGCTGTTTAATCTTAAAAGAATTCAACGATAAATTTCAGTATGCCAAATTCCAGATGGTTACATTTCAGCGTTACAGATTCTTGCGTGACTTGACACACAAATTAAAAGTTGAAAACAATCATTAAATACCTTCCACCTGAACCCGAAAGTAGTCTAGTTCATTGCACGTCACGCCCCAAATTACGTAACACTTTTCCACCGCCGACACGCATTACCACAGCTGCATAATCACAGTTTGCACTCTTTACTGCCAAGGCCTGCGTAAGTCGTGTCGTCTAGTCGTAAACTTTATCACAAAAAAAAAGTAGGAACGAACGCCTTCAGCAGAAATCATATGTCCGTCTGTGACCTACTAAGAGGGCTTCTGACGTGGGACAGATCGCTTTCCAAACTTGACACTGCAGCCTTCTACCAGATGTTTCTTCCAGCTGAGAGTCTAAGCCATATTTACTCACAACAAAGCCCACTTCAAACAAAACAAAACTAAACCTTTCATTTATATCAAAAAACCGTTAATAAAACTTTCGGGAATTTCGATATGAGAACTCTATGCATAACGTTGATTGGTCATTTCGAATTTACCATATTTACAGATTACAAAGCATGTTTTACAGAGTCATAAACGAACTTTATTTGCATAACGCAAAATTGATTCACATTTTCTTGAACAAATTATAACAGACATTTTTTTTAAAACTTAACGAGTCACTTCGATATTACAATTATTAAGCGAATACGAAGCCCCTTTTATATAGGGTCATGGGAATTTATCCCATCAACCGTTTCGATACCAGAAGCTTAGAAGAACTAAAGTTGCTGTTTGATTCCCGATATTCTCAAAATCTGTTCCATAAAGGCGCGATTCACGTTTAAGTCTAAATCGATTTTTTTGCAAGTTATAAACTATCAGACATACTTTGTTGAAATTCGACAACACAGATCTTCGCATAAACTTTGTAAGCCATCTAGACTTCCAGTAACACTAACCTTTTACACAGCCTATGTAAGGCCAGTCCATATAATACACAGCAAGGGGTGGGTAAACTGGAACGGGGACAGATTTTTGCTCTGAGTAATTTGATTTCAGCTGTCAGGGGCATTCCACTAATACTCCAAACTCTTATTTGATTCATCTAAAACCGACTATATACAAACTCAACAATTTGCATTTAGATCTTCGCTGTTCCGCGACATTAGGCAGCGTGTATTGTTACTTACCGACGTTTCGGGACAACTTATCGGTCCCATCTTGAATTGAACTTTGAGGATGTGAGCGATAGGTTGTCCCGAAACGATAGTAATTATCAATCGGCGCTGCTTAAGATTCCAGATGATAGAAGATCTCAATTTCACTACGGGGGGGGGGCCTGATATCTCGCAAATGGCACTGTTATTAACTACAACACTAATCTCGCGCGCGCGCACACACACACACACACTTGTACAGAGTACTACTATAATAAGAACGTAAATGGATTATACTCTATCCCACAAACATTTTCACAGACTTCCAATTAGAAATGTGCTGTACTTTTCTGTTTCTATGATGTTTTCTTTTTATATAGTTATAATACTTGTCACGTGCTGCTGAAACACCGTCTGTAAACAGCAAGCACTTAGCCTGTGTGAATAAATCGCAAAGAAAACAGATGACAATTTTCAGTACTACAATAACGGAGCAAATCTTTTTAATCTTTATATACGGTGTCACAACCCGGAAAGCATCAACCTTCACGGACGTCAAAATATCACATCCGAAAAACTATTATTTCAAATACTAGTTTCGTAAATAATGTTCTGTCCTTCGCCCACGAAATGTTTGGAATGAAGAGAGAGAGAGACAGAGATAGAGAGAGAGGGGGGGGCTTGTCGCGGCTGAAGAATTGTTTAAGAACATGGATCTAATATTTGAGACCTACCAGTCATAATATTCAAAATATTGCCTTCCTTTTTTATCAAGAGGCTTTCGATATTTGCGTTCAGATCACATCTTCTTCTATAACCTCACGGTGTTACAGAAAGCAATATTCTTTCATAGATCTGAGCGACCCGCCTCTTCACCCGGCCGGCCCAGGCGAACAGTAAGGAAATAGCTGGGAAATGCCAATACTTCCAACGTAGTGTCCGTCAGATAGACACGCCTAGGAGCAGCTACGTCGCTATGCGCATTTGATTCTCTGAATTCCAGCGTTCTCACCTACATATAGGCAATCAACATGTGAGCCTGCATGCAACATCACAGCAATATCGGAAAGCAATGAACTGAGCTTAGCACTGACCGTCCTTGGATCGACCTGCGATACGGCTTATCGTGACAAGACGATTGATTTCCGAATTAATCCACGTGAATGACTGGTACTTTGGATTTATAACAACGGTATATCAAGTGCAAATGTTACAAAACAGCGCGTGAGATAGACAGACTATTTATTGTTCATGTTACAACGTAGTCGGTAAATCATAACACGCAATAGAGCGTAGATTATTGTTACGATCATTGACCGGTGAACCTTTTGAAGGCTTGGCGTCCCACATGCAGGACTGGCGTACAGCAGTACCTCAAAAACACGCATTTTTATACCACAGTACACCGTCTGTTACATCGACTAAATGCACGACCTTAATTAACACAAATATTGAGAGCGTATCTCCAACGTGTTTTGGTACAGCTGTCCCACATTCAGGGAGAACAAAAGGCCAGTTTCTATAAAACAAATTGCTACTGGAAAGCTGGTCTAATAAATAACAGCCTTCCAGTAGCAGTTTTTTTTAACTGTCATTTTGTTCTCCATGAAGATGGGTTAGTTGTAACGAAACACGTTGGAGATGAGTCTTTAATAATTTTATTAATTAATACTTGCATTTAATTGTTTAATAAGCGGTGCAATTTGATACAAAAATGCACGGAATGGCCAACTATTTTACGTATCTATGCAACGGTTATTGTATTTTTAAAACATGCTGAACACTCCATGTTATTTTTCCCACATAATGTTGTTATGTTGTTGCTCACATATTATTCGTGTTTCACATATAGGCATGCTAAAATTTAAATGTCCACTACCGGCTCTTAAACATAAATTAGAAATTGTGAAGAAGGAAGTGGGGGACCGCGGTAGCACAGTGGTTAAGGTGCTGCGCTACAAATCGGAAAGTCGCTGGATCGATTCCGGATGATGTCATTGGAATTTTTCATTGACATAAATCCCTCCGACCGCACTATGGCCTTGGGGTCGACTCAGCTTCTAACAGAAATTAGTACCAGGAGTATTTCCTGGGGGCAAAAACGGCCGGTGCATAAGGCCGACAACCTTACCACCATTCTGGGCCAATGTCACATAATCTGGGAACATTAATTTCCTGGGACCCTCTGGGCACCTTGGGCCGGTAGTGCGACTGATTTACCTTTACCTTTGAAGGAGAAAGTGGCTGTTACCTTGTTTAATGTGTACGCCGTACACGTACTGAGATAAGAGAAAATGGCAGTCAAGACAACGGGTCTCCGACAAAGATCCGAAACCGGGACCACGCAAACAAGAAAGAATGCCCTCCGTTCGGCCGCGACTGTCGGCAAAGACAGAAAGATGAACTCGTGCAGTGAGCAGGAAGCAACAGTGACATGAGTATAAAGTGTTTATTTACTTATTTACTTCCTTCCTTCCTTCCTTACTTACTCCATGGTGCAGAGTCCTTCTTCAGAAGCTAACCTAATCAAGAAATTCCCCGCATTTCATGGGACCCGAAGGATCATTACCGCATTTACAAGTGCCCCCCACCTGTCCCTATCCTGAACCAGATCAATCCAATCCCTGCCCCCACATCCCACTTCCTGAAGATCCATCTTAATATTATCCTCCCATCTGCGCCCGGGTCTTCCAGGTGATCTCTTTCCGTCAGATTTCCCCACCAAAACCCTGTCTACACCTCCACACTCACCCCATACGTGCTACATGCCCCGCCCATTTCATTCTTCTCAATTTTATTACCTGAAAAATAATGGGTGAGGAGTAGAAATCATTAAGCTCCTTATTATGTAGTTTTCTCCAATCCCCTGTCACCTCGTCCCTCTTAGGCCCAAATATTCTCATCAGCACCCTATTCTATAACACCCTCAGCCTACGTTCCTCCCTCAATGTAAGCGACCACATACTAATTACATTACTGAGTACAATATAAAATACCTTGAATAGGAATGCAAACCCGGTCCAAGATTCGAAACAAGTATTTCCTGGATGGAAGTCCGGAATATCGGGTTTACTAACTTGTTTTAAGCTTTGGCGGTTGTTTCGATGTTAATGTTGACAATGTTCTGGGGTACCTGCATCGCGTGTAATTTGATTATGTTGCCGAAGTTTCAGAGAAACTTACACTACCTTCATCTTCATGGTCAAAATGAGTAGACAGTAAGTGTTTCGGTTACACGCGCCCTCCCGTGTCACTTTCATTATTCACAGCTCTCGGCCAGACCGTGAACTCACTCTAACTCCCCTTCCCGTGGGCCCGACAGATCGCCTGTCAGCATAACCTAAGAACACTTTTTGTCTCCTCGACGGTTAGTCGCCCGCATCACACTGTGGAGACCCGCATTCGACCCCAGGCCAGCCCATGTAAAATGTGTGGTGGGCGATGTGACACTGGGACAGGTTTTGCCCCCTGCACTTCGGTTTTAACCTGTCAATAACATCACACGAAAGTTACACACTCGTCTTCGTCTACACGTTGTTCTTGCTCGAAGGACAAACGGACAAAGCCTGGAAACCTTCCAAAATGCAATAATCTTTCGGAAATTTTACAGCCCTGGACATAAAATTATTTTCACTTTTTCCTCCCTCCTCAACTCGATCCTAAAGTTTGCGACATCAGTTTCCTCCGAAAGTCGATGACATAACGCACTGACAACTGACACAAAGGACCTGAAACAGGATAGAAGTTCAGGTCTATTGCAACATCAATATACCTGCTTGACAGAGTACCACAACGCGAAGCAAATTCATTTAAAATCGCTCAGTCACAGCCATCTCAGAGCCGAAAAAGAACAAATCTAACTTGTAATCTGATAAAGCCGTGTTCGAAACTTTGCCAAATTTGAGTTTATCATGAATTCAAATTTCAGTGCTCTTCCTCAGCCTCTCCACGTGAATTCGTGATTGAACCTTCAAACATTTCACTACTCCAAGCTTACACAAACACTGCTGACCCTCTTCAAATTTCAAGAAACGCAACATAATTCGTGACGCTGAAACAACGTTCTTTCTTAGCTGAAGAATCAATCCATCTCTTTATTTGATATCACCCCGCCAAATGTTTCGAAATGCGGTGTTAAAAAGAAAGGCTATGGACTGAATATACAACCGGGAATCTGTCTACGGAACAAGAGTCCTAGTGCCAAGCACACAGTTTACTGACTACTTGTTTGTGTCTTCAGAGCGTGTCCTTTCGTCCTCAAGCCGCAGAAGGAACTTTCTGGGAAACTGTATATGGTACAGTAAATCGTAACAAAACCGTCTCGGAAAGGACCGAGTATGAGGCAATACTTACTCTCTTGACTGTTATGTGTATAGGGTGCATGCCAGTAACAGTATCGTCTCTACGAAGAGCCTGTCTACGCCAATTTTATACAGCCACATAAAACAATATGGCCGCCAACGTGTCGTCGTACTTATGGGAACGGCGGTTGTATTGCACGGGGGCGGCTTGTATGAGGGAATTGAATTATACATGCTCTAGTTTTACAAGATGGTTCGAAGAGCCACAAACTTAACAAGACGATTCAGTCACATTCCAGAATATTATCCACAACGTGGTGTGACCGTAACAAGACACCAAGTAGAAATTTGCATAGAGAGTACACGAAAATTGAATATGTTACACGAGGGTAGTATCACTAAAGGCGGCGGAGGGGTGAGGTCATGAGGTCAAACAGAATCTCCGTTTTATGTTTACACCGTAATTTTCTACAACAAATTATTTTTAAGCGAAATGCGTTAAAAAAAATCTTAAAATGCTTAATTTAAAAAAACACTTCTCTGCATTTTGAAATGCATTTTGTATTCGTTCCAAAGCGGATTTTCTATAATTTGCGTGCAGGTAGGATGCGTCCGACCATGTCTTTTCGAAAGTTATCTCCGATACGGATGAAGTATTTCAACAAAATTTATTATCTGGAATTCAACTAAATATTAAGTGTGAAATAAATTAATCTCTCTCTGGCCCGTATCTATAAGACAGTTTCATAACGTCTACCTTAAATGAAGCCCGTAGAGCAGACTTATAACAAGTAAAGAATAGCTGTCTCTGGGCAAAGAATAAACGTATGTCGAAGGAATGGAATTACAGATCCACTGATTCTTAACCTTGGTAATATATGAGGGATGTACTGTGTACAATTACAAGGAAATACATTTTATGGCTCTCTACTTGCCGCACGTATGTTTAGTTTAAAAATGGAAAACACTCGTCACTGGCAAAACATGAATTACGTTTCAACGCTAATTCTATTAAATATCTCCAGCAATTTAACTCAGGTGACAGAAACAGAATGCATGCACACTGATACCTGTATATCAGAAATAAGTATCAACGATAATGGAATGTGCAGAATCACAGAGAACACATTTAGTGCACAATGACCAATATTAATATTCGACAAAAAGCCATATATGTGCATATTAAGTACACAACAAGGCCCGGTTTTAGGCGCTTTCGAAAAATTACAAAAAAAACCATTAGCTTCATCACATCTTTTGTCTATCTGTTTGTCTGTCTGTGTATTTGTCTGTTTGTCTGTGTCTGTTCGTCCCTCCGTCCGTCCGCCCGCAAGCAACAATTCACCTCCCACTGGACAGATTTTCATGAAATTTAGTTTTGAGTATTTTTCGAAGCTCTGTGGAGAAAATAACATGTTGCTTTAAAATGTGGCAAGAGTAACGGGTGCATTCCACGAAGAACTATGTACATTTATGATATTATCTCGCCGAGTTCTTCTTAGAATGATAAATATCTCTGAAAAACGTAGAGAAAATCAAAAAACACGTTTTACGTTCAGTAGCTTCTTTCCGAAAATCGTGCCGTTTATGAGATAATGTGGAAAAATATGGTAAAGCCGGACAGGCCACACATGACAATACAATATGACGCATGCTCTTGTATGCTGGCCAACTGCTACAGACAGTGATTGTTAAGCACAAGAAAGGTAAACCAGTTTAAAACACACTTCCCAGTTTGTGTAAAGTGGGTCATTTTCCGTCTCAAGTAGTCTACATCTTCTAGCCTCTTTTTCTGTTCAACTCTACCCCATCTCTCTGTCGGTCCGTCTGGTTCTATTTATCCATCAAAAGTCATTCCACACTGCAGAAGCAAAATTCGGATCAGTCAGTACGTGGGACTTACAAAGCTTCGCGCAACTTATCGTCACGCACACACTTGAGAAGCACTGAAATCTTAGACGTCTGAGGTTCCCGCGGGGGTTTACTGAAGACTTGTTTTCTGGGAAGCTGCGCTATGTTGGCGGTAAAATGTTACCGAACTTTAGCAAGGACCGTAGCTCTTGTAAAAATAAAAAAAAAATAATAGTAAAATTCGGAATAACTTTGAAATGAATTATGTAAAGATGAAATGAATAAGCAAAAATAAAGTGGCACCGTTATATGTCCACTGCAGCTACTATGCGTAATTTATGAATTAATTTCTGGTCCACATCTCGACACTGAAATTAATTTACTACAAAAATCAGTAAATATCCACCACTCGAAAAGGCATAACTTTTCAGAAGAATTGAGTACACTGAAATATGATTTAAGATAAAGTACTTTAAATTTTTACAATAAATTTCTAATCTCTATGCCTTCACATCTGCTTATTTCCTTCTTTTCCTCTGCCTCCACGTTTTTGACTTCCTTTTTTTTTTTCCTTACATCTAAAAGTAATTATACAGACGTTCAATGAAGAGGAAATAAAAGTAAAATTTCTCTCTGACTCCCTTTGTGTAGCAACCAACCTAATAAATGCAGCTGCTTTAATTATTTTCTCCTCCGCCTTGTCCATCAGAAATGCAGAAACAACTTTGTTAAAACAGATGTTAATATAAAGTGCTTTACAAAACAAAGTTCGCCTATCCGTGTACTTTTTATTAAACAGAGTGTCACAGCTTTATATTGCAGCACGAGGACCAAAGCATATTACCAAGTCAACATTACATTACTGAAGCACACTATTTTTAAAACAGCTTCTGTCAGCCTTATTAAGTAACGCTTAATAAAATCTCCTTGAAATTAGAATATTAACCATTCTGAGGAAATCTTCCGACAGATCTAAATTTGGATCTCACGTCACTTCCATATGTCGTCATATCTGGATAAAAAAAAATCTGGTACAATTCACGAAAGAATAGGCTGTAGGTTATTCCACGAAGTTATATCAGTGTTAAGAGACTGTTTAGCCTCTAACGATATGACAGGGTTTTTTTCACTGAAATTAAGAACCAATTTGGAAGTTATCGTGGCCAATTCAAAGTGCTATCCCGTAAATCTCCTATTCAGAAATAAAGATTACCTCAATCGTCTTAGATTGTGCGTATACATCGTCAGACTTCATCCCAGATTACAATCGGGCACCTCCCACATACAAGCAAGTTGTGTTTCTGCCTGAGAGAGCTTTCTCTTACAAATTCACAGTTACTGCGTCAGTAACAGTTCAAGGCTTAAAAAAATATTCATACTTCAATAACGATACAGTTTTTTTTATTGTTACACCGTGCATGTTATCGAGTTACTCAATTATTACACCAACCATTGCACATGAAAGTTCTAATTTGCAAACCGATGTTATTTGTTACCGATTGCTATTGCTACACAAAAAATCACAAACAGTTCTCACTGTTCCGACAACGTAAATTTATATCCATATGTATCACATTTAGTCACCATTACATGTCGGATTGCAAACAAATATATATATATATTTGTCTCCAGGACAATTCAACACCTCACTTCTCATACCATTTACGGAATCTTCGTTAAATATGGCGACTAAAATCTTAAAATAAAATGTTTTCCTTGTTACACCGTGCATGTTGTCCAGTTACTCAATTATTACACCAATCACTGCACATACATAAAATTTATAAAATTTACACATTAAAACATTAAAAACGCTCCGACATGTTTCGGTCCTAATACCATCATCAGGGAGCTATATATTCCTTGCTAAAATCATACTAGAAATAGTCACAGATTAATTTCGTTGAACAAGTTGGGTGTTGTGGTAGCATGCCGTGTTATGTAATGTTATGTTGCGAAGAGTGCCCTGCTACGGATGTGCATTCTGTGCTTCGTTGCGTATCTGTGACTATTTCTAGTGTGACTTTAGCAATGAATATATAGCTCCCTGATGATGATCTTAGGACCGAAACATGTCAGACCGTTTTTAATGTTTTAATAAATAAATTTTATATATGTGCAGTGGTTGGTGTAATAATTGAGTAACGATACATTTATTTGCCACTCCAAATATTTAAAAATCGATAAGCAGGAATTTATTTAGGAACAATTAAAGTTTAAATACCAGAGCCTGTCTTTCTGTCACGCCAAATTCCACTGGAAAAGCCAAGTAACTACGGGTACAGGGTTGGAGGCAGAAACACAGACACGCACAAAGCGGTTGATTCTGTCCTTCAGGAACATAACGTTGTGTTCGGTTATAAACACTTAAAAAGATTTTTCGGTTTTTCTTGCTTCCTACATCTGCGGTGTATCTTTCTCGGTCGACCTCAAGCTAGAGGCAGCAACATTCTCAGAAATGTCGGTAACTAATGCTCGACTGACTTGGTGGCAGATCTTAACCAACCGCAAATCATATAACTACAAAACTTTAAAGGCTACTTACTTTATGGCATAAGAAAACAGGATTAGCAACTCACATATTATCTTCACACAGCAGACCTAGCTATACACCTGCGATTAAAAACATGCTTACAGCGGTTGCTTTTATTACATACAAGTTACAGCATATTGTGTTATTAACCTACTAAAAAAAGCCGTCTATGAACGGTAGAATAGTCCGTCACATGGGGAAAAATTGCGAAGAATTTTAGAATACACATGAATTCTAAATTTTAATAATCCTAGGGGGAAATAATTATAGATCCTATGAATTCTTTAGCTGAAAACTATCTTACAAAAACATATTTTTAATGCCCCTAAGATTCGATTAAAATTCCCATTCATTATAATATTCTCCATGTTTACACGGATCTAAACTGGATACTTTGGAAATTCATTGGTGTGCGTCACACATCAAAACCACTGGAAGTGCAGCTATCATTTCAGAATATAATTGAAGTTTAAGTGGCCATAAAAACGTCTCTGCGCGCTGAAACATATCGGCAGTACGTGTACAATATACTGACAATATGAGTAATAAACTGTGTTTTATGTGGACGGTAGTTACAATAAATCTGTTCAGACTTCTCAAAATCGGCTTATCATAAAGAACAATTGCAAAATTATCATCCTAACCCGACGTGGGGATACGTCAGCCGCCAAAACGCATGCGCAAGTGTTACTGATAATCTTCAGTAAAAAGAAACTCCGTTTTCTTAGGAAGTATGTTAATAATCAGACAGAATGAAATAAGTAACAAACGCTTTAAGTTAAATTAGTACATATTAACACTTACACCCACATTCTTACTCCTAATGCAGTATCTAGCACCTCAATATACATTTTGTCCAATAGGCTTATCGGTTTTACACGGTTTAAGGTCTGAAGCCGTTACTATTTTTAAGGTACGAAGATGCAACACCCTACGAGAAACTAATGTGTGTGTATATGTTGCATAATTCAATGGTGCAGATTAAAATCCTGAATAAGAAATTGACGACATTATGCAGCACTAAGTAGGCCTGTGTACACAGCACACTCAGTTTATCTTTGCAGCCAATGTAAGGACGAGAGAGATGGTGCCTGCCTCACGACCTTTTCTTACCTCAACCTTACAACTTACTCTATCTAATTAAGTAGATTGTAATTTGCAATACACAATAAAAATCATGAAGTTTACTTTCAAAGCTTAAACAAAGCCATTCATACACGTTCTTTGTAGATACGTTGAGCCATTAGAAATATGACTATCAAATATTAACATCGCTCATTTCGGAGTTTACTGGGATTTCTCCATGTCTACCTTTCTCTCGTACTTTAAGGTACATTTACTGTTCACATAACTCGGCAATACCATACTCTCATACCAAAAAGAGTTGTAAAAACTGTGTATTACATTCATCCTTCGGTCAAGATATTGTATCATCCAGGTTGCCATAGATTACACAACATTTCCATAGATACCGAAAGCAAGATTTTGCGTACATACATGTGTTCAGTGGTAAGTGGGTCAAATATCAGAAGCCTGTCCTAGAGGTCATTCAGATCAAAATACCTATCCATATAAACCACGGGTTGATTCGACACTGTTATCGACTGAGCGTGATCGAGTTGAGTGTTAGTGTAGATAGCTGGTAGGGTGTAACTTTGTGTACGTGTGATTGTGTGTGTGTGTGTGTTGTGTGTGTGTGTGTGTGTGTGTGTGTTGTGTGTGTGTGTGGGGTGTGTTGTGTGTGTGTTGTGTGTTGTGTGTGTGGGTGGTGTGTGTGTGTGTGTGGGGTGTGTGTGTGTTGTGTGTGTGTGGGG
>Ga0123352_10002111_pt1 | contig 27436 bp, 16 predicted proteins | sample TergutLab28metaG_FD_89700 | JGI IMG/M metagenome (GOLD analysis project Ga0123352, IMG submission 89700) | Labiotermes labralis P1 segment gut microbial communities from Petit-Saut dam, French Guiana - Lab288 P1 | ecosystem: Host-associated > Arthropoda: Insects > Digestive system > Gut ... | reverse complement strand
GGACGCCTTGGACAAGAGAAATGTCTGTTGTCCAATTAGAGGAACCGAATAATATTAGTCCAGACGGTAGGCTAGTCACTATGTACACCGAGCTACTCGACTTCGACATAAAATCAGTTATAACGTTTACTGTCGTGTGTTAGCCTCAAAGTGAAAAAGAGGTATTTTAAATGATTTAGACTTAATTATTCAATTTCTGATGACATATTGCATACCAGTACTACACTCATTTCCTCGGGGTGTTCTTAAACATACAATTTTGGTTTCCCTTTCCTGCGCAGTGTCTCTATGGAAACTTCCTCCGTCTGCTTACTGGCAGCAATCTGCCAGATTTGTATTGGCGTGTTTTCAGTTTCGGATTTTTAATATCAAGACGCCAGTCGTAGAATACTAATAATGTAGGTGACTGTGACCAATGTGTTTAGTGCTGCACTGTGCGAACCGTGGTGAACTGCATTTGAAGTGTTGACTAACATTACAGTTTTATCCGCGGTACATTTATAGATTATAACGCTTTGTATTTTGCAGTGCCAGACATTGTATACACCAATAGAGTTCTACAGACCACAGGCGGTGTGCTAAAATTTCATTTGTTTAAGTTAAAATATGAATTTCCTTTCACATTAGACTTATAGGTTATAGGCTTTAAAATTCACGACGTGTTCTGATATTATTTACATATCCCTCGTTAGAATTCCATATCTAGCTACGTGATGAACGCCACAATATCAAGACGGAAGTAGCTGAAGGCATGTTTTTCTACAGGTAGGTTTTAAGTTTGCTGTCGGATTGCCGGTTAAACGATGTATATATTGATTTCGTCTTTGGGGAAATAAAAATGTTACCTGTGGAATAGAAAACTGTGGTGGTTTGGCTTGATGTTTGAAGTTTATGTAAAAAATAAGCGCATAATTTATGAAATTATGAGTACATATTTCCCTTCTTAAACGCTTTAACCCTCACTAAATCGGTGGAGTATTCGCTAAATTAGAAGTTATAAATTCTGTAACTCCTATCTAACAACAGTCCATGGGCTCAGAGTATTAACATATGAAGCCTGGAGATTATTAAAAGTGATTAGACCCAACGACATTGCTCCATGACACGAACCAACACCCTAAAATGAGAGACTTTCGTGGCTCCTGCTGTAATTCGAAACTCTAATCCTTGCAATTGAAAGTAAATTAATTTTGTACCTAAGTAAATTATATTGGATAATGTAGCAATTAAAGCTAAATGGTCATATCCTCCACCACGCTAACCCAAGACACGATCCGTACCTATAACCCTTCCTACGCCCCCAAAAATAACATAGGTTAGTTCGATATCGTGGGCTGGGTTGTTCAGACGGTACAGCGACTGACAACGACTTGGAAGGTCCGGGAACGAATCCCGGTAGGGACGAGATTTTCCGCCTTTCCAGACCGGATCTGAGGCCCACACATCCTCCTGTAAAATGAGTACCGGGCTTTTACGGGGGGTTAAGTACGGCCACGACGTGCTGCTGAATATTCACCCCATTCTAATGCAACGGGCGTGGAAGAGTAGAGTTATATATCTGCCCACACTTTGGGCCACATCAGGCATGTAAACTGATCACTTTACTTTTCATTTCGATGTCACTAGACATGTTCTTTTATATACTACCCCTAAATTCGTAAGAAGAAGGCAACACAACCGCATGGTCGAATTAACCCTGTCCTTCAATCCACAATGTGCATGAAAACTTGAACTTATTTAATACCGTTTCCTTAAATTTGTTGAGAAAATTCAAGATTCATTATAATCTGACAACAATAACGGTACTTCAAAAGAATGTCTGTGTTCATTTATGATAAGCTAATATCCACCTCATTTCTTGTTGGAATGAATAATTTTTAAACAGATTTATAGAGACTATATACAAATATTTTATGTTCAACGTCATTCATCTAAAATTTTTAGTTGAGTTACACTGCAAAATATTGTTACAGCCATAGAAGCCAGAGACAGGAATAAAGTAGAACTCATGCGCATCAGGTGGCGGATAACTAAAGCAACGCACACACATTCAGAATAAGTAATATTTATACTTTTCTACACAACTATAAGTACTCGAACTGCCCTCAGTGTTAGGTTATAAAATATTGACCTTAATTTTTGTTATTAATTTAACTGAAATTTGGAATTTATCTTTTTGAGTGTTCGTGCTGGAACCGTGAGCTATATATTACGTCATTTGAACAGGTGCTTGACGTTTGCAGTTATGTGTTGTGTTGAAGAATATTGTGACACGCTACAGTGAACTGGCCCAGCTCTATGCAGTATTGTGAACAGCACTCTCACTTACTTTTCCAATAATTATTCGACACAAGTAGTGAATTACATTTTATATTTGAAATCAGCTTAATCTTGACTGTGGCATGTAAACGCTAAAGAAAAGTATACAGTAATATTTAGTTATATTAATACTTATGAAAACTGAGATAATTTTATTCTAGGCGTACGTTTTCTGTTCCGTACTTCACTTTCATTTTCCAAGACTCGGCCTTCATATTATAATATGTCATTCCGAAATATTTCTTGCAATACCTTCACCATATAGTGTTACAAACATAACCAACACTTTACTGTCACTCAGAAATCTCACAATTTCTATTGTTCTACAAATTCTCATCTAGCTTTATTACTTGCAGCAAGTATTGTTGTGGCACAGAAGGACACCAAGAATTACTCAAGAAATATTACATCCGGATTTACTTCAAAGATTGTGTGGTGACAATGTATTTACAAACTTTCAAATAAATGCCCTTCGATTTAATGTTCAATGACCTTTGTTTCAAAAGTGCAATATTTGTGGATGGTATCAGGTTTTTATTATTTGATGATATGAAATGAGCAACACTATATTAATATGATTATAGAGGATTAATAAATCAATTCTGACGCGGTAGAAGAGAGGTAGTCGGAAAGGAATGTTTCCAGTGAAAATTTGTCCACAACAATTACCAGATATTCTAACCTAGAACACAGACCGTTCCTCCACAGTCAGAACTGGCAACAAACCAACTGGGCCACAGTACGAAGTATTAAGAAACGGGATTATGTTACTTCTAAAAAAAATTAGTTTGCTCTGCACTTTACAAGATCTGTGTGTGTTATAAAAGCGAAACAGCTAATGTTCCATAAGGAAATTATCGATGATTTTCTGATGACCATACAAAATACAAAAAAGATGCCGTGATGAAATGCATATAATTTTTGTGTGCTTAACCATTGTACTGCTAACGTCGAGAATATTGTGAGCTCCTAATAATGCCAGGAAAAGCAGATGGGAATTAATTCAGCGTTTAAAGAGTTAAGCCCAGCAGTACGTGAATTGTGACAAGGCTTTAGAGCTAATGGATATCGGTAATTAGCGGACAGTCTTCCAGGATTACGATCTTGTACTTGTGAAGGGCACATTGCATTTGTGCTTCAATAAACATAGTAACGTCTAAGCATATTATGGGTTAGATATATACACCCACTTGTTCTTGACGACGGCATACGATAGAGATGTGCCGTTAAATACAACGTCCGACAGCTATCTCCTTCAAAAAATAAACGTCGGTATGTTCTGAATATGATGAGTGGGGGGAGTGGGGATGGAGGGATTGGGCAGGGGAAAGGTTTCTGTTATATTTAAACTTAAAAAAATTTTCTTCCATATTTAGCAAAGTTTTGTAGTTGATACAAATTAAAGTGTTTTGTCCTTTTCTTTCTTTTCTGTCCAGAACTGTTGTACGAACATTATGTAAGCCACCAGCTTAATGTTATCATGCTTAATTCTCGCCATTCCTGTAAGTCATACCTTTGTTTATATTTCCATTTCTTAGTAAGCAGACCAGGCAAAGGAGGAATATAATTTCCTTCTATTTCTTTTTATTTATAAGTGGTCTCGCTAAGTTTTTACCGCGCGAGCAATGTGTGGAATAACGCACGTAACAGTAGCTGGCTTGTGTTCCAGTTACAGTCTGCTGTGTATCTCGAACAGTAACTGAGCAACAGAGAATAAAGCTGGACAATCAGGAGTGTTAACGGTAATGAAGGGCCCCACTGGCGAGATTTCTGACCAATAAAAAGTAATTATGTTCTAATTGCGCACAATATAAGTCCAATACCCTCTGCTTGGGAATTATTGATAGTGTGTGCGGGCTGACCGACACACGTCTTAAACCGGAAATTCGAAATCCGTCCGTCTGGGAACAACATCCAAGATAGTTCCCTACCGTGTCCGCGCAGGATACAACAACTAGGTCAGCATATACAATGAACTTCATCGCCTTAAGAGTAAACTCACTAATATATTTATTCTCCACTGATAGTCTCAAAGTGAGGAAAAGTAAATAGTATGATTGCTATACTTTACAGAAGGTATAATATCTACTTCTCATAAAACGTATTGCTTAAACCTTTAAATTACTTCGTCTACGATGTCTGAAAACTTAGAAGGTTGCGTTCCATCTCCTACACCAATGTTTCTATGCGGAACGTCCTCTTGCTGTTGACGATTCCGCCTACTGACAGTGATCTGCTCTCAATTCCACCAACTGGATAACATCTATGTTGTCGTCCTGCAATTCCTTCAGCACTATCTTCACTGTCGCTTCGTCAGTTTGTTTGCTTCGAAACAACATATAAACATACGCTGCAAGCAGTTTATCGAATGTTGTAAGATTTGTATTTCATTTGCGTGTAACTGAGAAATTTGTGATTAAGACAAACTCCACAATTTTGTACCGTCTCCGCATTCACCTCAAACCACAGGTTTTCACCTCCAGGACATTTTCCTTTATTCCCTTTCCTTCTTATAAACCTCCAGTACAAATATACACTGTGGCTATACGTAGCGTTTGGTAGCGCTAAGAACTGGTTGACGTAGGCCTTAGTGGAATGGACTGGAATACGTCGGGAAGCAGAAATTTTGATGTTTTTCTTACTGGCTTGTGTAGATTATTTATGGTGTTGAATCGGTTTGATGGGAACATATTTTGTTAAAATTATGTGCGTTTTACATTACATGTGGAAATTTAGTGTTTAATGTAGATCAACTGCACAATTTGTCAACACGAACACAAAAAACACAGGCAATTAACATGTAACCGTAATATTGTGACAAGGTTTCTTAAATATTGTTGACGTTTTAACTATCCTCATTGCGTTTCTATAACATTATCTGAAAAGTGTTATATATTCGGAGAATTTGTCTCTTGCCTTACCTGTACAGCAAGGAAAACGCATGTACTGTATTATGTTATCGTATTTTTCATATCTGGATGTAACATATTTTTCCACATTATCTGACGAATGTAGCAGGGTTCAGAAAAGAATTCATCGAAAAAGTAATTGGTTTTTTAATTTTTTTTTTTTACAAATTAATTCGGAAAATTCTATACTTCAAAGAATAATTCACCGATATTTCACTATGAATGTATATATGTGTTTATTAAAGTACCCATTGTTCTTTTCCCATTTCAGCAGGGCATGAATTTTTCCCATAATTTTTGAAAGGATGTGGAATATAAAATACATCGAAGATCTTTCCATTCTGAGACAAGGTTTTCGATGCTGGTGGCAGAACAAACGAACGGACTAATTAACTTAAAGCCATTAAAATCCAATAATCAGTTTATAAGAAATGGGCGAAGCGTTAAATATATATCAATCTGTCATACATTTAAATCATTCAAAAGGCTCGTACTTACGTTTGTTTGACTTAAGTGAGCAGTATTTCATAATGACGTAACGGTCAGAGCCAATTGCTAAGACGATGACGCGTCCATTCCACCGTGTTATGAAGGTGACTTACGTTAATGTTATTTTAAATGGGAGTTCATTATATTTAACATTTTGAATTACTCTGTGTGAAGTTGGTTTTTCAAAAATGCATTGTAGTTAAAAACAACAAAAATTGTTATGTGTCCAGATTGCTTAAATGTTCGTGCCAGATCAATCACATACACAAAATTCTTTTGTTCTTTTGTTTGCATGGATGTATTGTCTCTTCAGTTTTCTTGTCACCGAAATCAGCCTACGGACTTAGGATACTTGCGTACACACTTTAAATTTCCTCCAGTCTCCCTCCTTCTTGTTATACTCAAGGTCCACATCCCATTACTTCGTTTCTTCAAAAAATATTATTTAATATTGAGAGACGTTGGGTTAAGCAAAATCTCCAACACCTTCACCAAAGAGAACTCCAGTTCTGAGGTCTTACAGACAGTATCCTCGTCCGTATCTGGACTGACTTAAACGTATCATACAAATAGAGGTATAGGAAATACTGAATGGGTATTTAGAAATAAAATTATATTTGGTTTTCATGGACTAGTGGAGTTCCAAATATTTATTTTTATCAAAAAATTCTGACATTTATGTAAAATTATTTGATTTTTAATCTTTACGTTGCTCTTGTATTAACATTGCGCTCTTCGACAAAATTTTTACCCAATACTTACACACTAAGTAGTGAATTTCTAAATAACCGGCAGTATTCCAGTTTTTGCATAGCCGTAGGTTTAAAGTGACGTTGTTCACAGTAGAACACAATAAGATTATAATTAGACACAAATTGTTATTTGAAAAAATGTAGGCAGCCCTGTTGTTTTGATGGTGGCTAACCTTTTGTTTGACCATTCTGAACAGCAGAGAATTCATGAGAGTGCTAAAATTAGCCTAAAAATTTTTATCTTTCTTAAGCAACTTGCGCAACGTCTGCAACATGTGCAACATGCACATCTACGTGTAGATTGTATGCTGTTGATCTATTGTTAATAATGTCTCAAATATTCTACAAATTAAATAAATGATATTATTCTGTCTTAGTCAGAATAATTTCAGCCGTTGTTGAAGCATTATGTGCTGAGAGACAGAAATGAAAATCCACGTTTATTGTGACATGTCTTCAACTTTTAATGTAACGGTTGAAAGACGACAACATCAGTACAAGGAAGTATAAGAGAATAACAACTTTAACATAGATTTAGAAACCGTAGTGAATTTCTTCAGATGATTTAAGGAAACTGATTTTAATGAGTGTCACTCACGAGATTTGAAACCGAAATTTCCGGAAAAAAGGATTGAGTAAACTCTTATCTCTTAATTATAATATGTTTTGTATCGTTCATTATTCAATAAATTATTTTACAATAAACATCTATTTTTATAATACGAAAATATGTTATATTTAAAATATAAATTATTATGTAAAACAAAGCGTTTCGACTATTAATTAGTCACCGTCAGACAGAACGTACATCATTGAAATACGTTTAAACAGGAAATAAAACTTTTTTGAAAGGATATCATACTTGTATACACTAGAGGATATCGATGTCTTGAGCATCACAGAGTAGCATAAAATGATGTCAACTTTTAATTCACTTGACTTTACTAGGATAATTTTTAAGATAATTCAGTTTCACTTCATATTTCATACACGTATAATTGAATTCTGGTCTGCATGATGACAGATCAAAATTCGAAACAAGGTAGAGGAAATATTTTTGTAAATTGTAATAAAATTTTCAAAGCGTTATAGGGCATTTGCTAGCTATTGTAAGATACACTTATCGGTTACATTCTTTTTTGTATTCCATAAATGGGGAGGGAAGAAAAACACATTTAATACACTTATAAGCATATTATTAAAATGTACTACAAAATCATTACTTAAAAGCATTAATAATAATATACAAAAATTACAATTTAAAAGTCTCCAAATTCCTAATATCCTGTGTCATAAAAATTCAATTCGCAGAAAATTTCTACCTGTTATATCGATTTGAAATTAAATTTCTTCAGGCTTCATGTCCCTAAAATAAGTAATTTTTTGTAACGGCCAAACGAATTTTAACAAAACTTGAAACTCTCACCTGCCTTACTCCTGCATTTCTTGCACTAAGTATTTTAGAGAAATGAGGGCTGTAGATATAAGAATTGTTTCTACTGCGGCCACAAGAGCGAACTCCGAAACTGTTGTCTTCCAGAGAAAATTATTAACATTAGACGGATTGTGTACTACATAAAACAAATTGAAAAATGTATAAAATATTGAATGGTTTTTGGGAAAAAATATTTCATCTGATTTTTATTGGCCAATGAATTTCTAAACATATTTCGTTACCACAAATATATTACGTCTGTGCAAAGTGAAATGTGACTTTACCAATCTTCACGCATTACACGTGATACCGTAACGCTACCTGTTAAAGGCTTTACATTTACATAGAACAGTGTTAAAATTTCACCCTTTTGTTTTAATTGCCCTAAAACTGTTAATTAACGGTTTCGTGTAATAGGAATGAAAATTGGTGATATAAATTCCCCACATTTTTGTACCAAATAGTTTTTTGGGGAGGGATTTCGTAATTCGTGTCAAATGTATGTTGACATGTAATGTATCCTTTTCTGTTCCACATATATTATAGTTGCAATATTTTGAGAAATGTAACTAAACACCTGTTGTTTGACCTAGTTTCAGTAATTTTAGCTATTGCTAAAGAATAATGTGCGTACAGACTGCGACTAATTTCAACGTTTATGATAGCGTGTTATTAACAATACTGCACAACTTAAAAAAAGAGAGTAAACAAAACAATATATAGTTTATATGAAAATTGTGCTTTTAAGAGATACATTATAAGAAATTGGTACAGCCAGAGAGGCCAGAGACAACAATGTATACGAAGAATGAGCATCAATTGCTGTATAAGGAAAGCTACAGACACGTAATCAGAATAGTTATTATTTAATACTTTTGTAAGTCAACCATAAATACTCGAGAAATCCTCAGCATTACCTTCTTAAAAATAGATTGTTTTATTTCCATTTAGAGCTCTATTTGTAGTGGTGAACATTGCGCTTAACATTACGTCATTTTACAAGTACCTTAAGACTTAATTATATAGTGTGCCTAAGAATATTGTGACATGCATCAGTAGACTTGTTTAGTTGTATGACTGTACTGTGAACAACATTCCATCTTCTTGGTCCATTAAATATTCGACTCAAGAAGTGTATTATTCTTTCTGTTCGAAACCTGGTGTAGGCGATGTGGCGCATTGCCATACAAGCCGGAAAGTTGAGGGTTCAAATCCCGATGATGTAATTGGAAATTTCAATTTATATAATCCTTCTGAACGCGCTTTGGCCATGAGGTTGAACCAGCATCTAACAGAAATGAGTACCAGGAATAATTCCTGGGGGTAAAAGCGGCCGGTGCTTACGGCTTACCACCATTACTTGCCGATTGTCTTGAAATCTGGGAGTCTCAAACTACTGGAACCCTCAGATTCTCTCCCCGTCTGTAATGGGATTGTTTTACATTTACCTTTATTCGAAACCTACTTAATCTGCACTGTTTCACGAAAACGCAAAATAGTAGATTTATCTAGAATACAAACAAAACAATTCATAAGTTTAAATAAAAAAGTGTGTTAAACATATATTGGTCGTGATTTTTTATTTCTTCTTTTATTTTATTTTCCATTCCCCCGTCTTTACATTATTTTATGCCATTCCGGAATATTTTTTGCAATACATTCAATATCGGTTGTAACAAAAGTAACAACACTCGTTCCCTATCCTTCGTTACTAATTCTCTTCAAGCCATTGTAATCACAGCAAGATTATGAAGTTTCATTTCTTCCCTATTTCACATGACACAAGACAGTCTAATCAATTACATTCAGACTACACTGAAAGATTAGTTTATTGACCACGTTTTTTAAAATATTTAAAAAATAAATAAGTTCACATTTTTGTCCAATGCCCCCCAATTTCCAAAAGAACATAGTTTCTGGAAAGTTTAAAATTTTCTTTGTTTGATCATCTAGTCTGTGCACACAATACAATAATATGAGTATTGTGGTTCAGTAAAACGTATCCATAAAAGCAAATAAATAGGTTGTGATGCAGTTCTTTAAATATTTCAATGTTTAAGCCTGGCAGTACATGAAGTAACCACTGGGCGTTTGAGGGCTGATCAATGACGGCAACTGGCGGACAGTCGTCTAGAGTTACGATCACAAACACGTGAAGCCACGGTGTATCTGTGCTACAATAAACATAGCATCGAGTTTGTTGTACTTTAGACTACACATCCACGCATTGTGGTAGACAGCACTAGAGAGAGATATACTGCAAATTTCAACTTCCATCAGCTATCTTCTCGCAATAGAAACACCTTTACGTACTGAATATGGGAATGGAGAGACTGGACAAGGGAATGGTTTATGTACAATTAAGGGGAAAAGAAACACGATCGTACTGACTGTAGCTAAATAAATATACAAAACCTGCTCAGAATATTTTATGAGCTTCATGACTTCAATTTATATTCATTTATATGTTTATTCTCCAATTATATTCCCAAAGTGAGGAAAGACTAACAGAATTAATGATTATAAGTGCATTAGATATAACGTCCAGTTCTTATAAAAATGCTGCATTCAAGCAATTATTCATTCTCCCAGAATATTTCAAATCGCAGAAGTTTGCATTTCATTTCTTATACCAGGGCCTCTATGATGAATTTCTTGCTGCTGTTGAAAATTCTTCCTACTGGCAGTAATCTGTCCTCGACATCGTCAGCTTGGTAACATCTAAGTTGTTGTCTTGCAACTCCTTCAACACGTCCTTTATTGTCGCTTCGTCAGGGTGTTTGCTTCGAAACGACACATAAACATTCACTGCAAGCAGATTATCGGAGGTTGTAAGACTTAAAATTAATTTATGTGTAATTGACTAAACTGTGACTAATGAAACGTTTTCATATTTATGCCGTCTCTGCACCACCTCCAAGCTATTCCCCCTCCAGTACATTTCCCATATTCCTTTCCTCCCTTATGGACATCCAATACAAATATACACTGTGGCTATTCATAGCGTTCGGTACTGATAAGAACTAATTAACATAAGCTTTAGTGAAACGCACTGTTTTACATTGGAAAGCAGAAACTATGAAACTGGTTTGTGAGCTGTAGATTTCTGTTGTTGAATCAGTTTTATTGAAATCTTTTAGTTAAAATTATTGCGTTTATACATTGCGTGTTGAAAATAAATGCTTTATGTAGATCATTTGCCAATACAAAAAATATACGCGACAGGCAATAAACGTGTAATCGTCATATTGTGGCACGTTTGTCTAAATATTTTTGATGTGTAAAAGCAATAAGATATATATATTTTTTTCTGAGTATGTTTCTCTTGCCTTACATAAACAGCATTAAAATCGCAAGTTGTGTACTATGTTATAATATTTCCCTGTCTGACAGTACCACATGCAACAACATCATGTGAAAAGACACGATTTTCAGAAACGTTAATAAAAACAAAATGTGTTTATTTTATTTTGTCTACAAATTGCGTTGGAAACGTTTCTCTTTCTAATAACAATTCAGCGATTTTTTCATAAAGAATGTGTTTGTGGCTTAAACAAGCCTTTATTCATCTCAGTTGAGAGCTAGCCATTAATGTTTCCACACATTTTGAAAAAAGGTCTCTAATATCACGTATTTTGATAATCATATTTTGAGACCAGTTGTTCGTTGCGAATGGAAGGAAGGTCGGACGAATGGATACACGAACAGCCATTGAAATCCAAGTAGATAATTTTAAGAAATTCATTTTGTCATACATTTAAAACATGCACAGGACACATGCTGACGATTGCCTGACTCGAAGGAGCAGAGCTTGGCAATGGCGTAACGGTTGTAGTCGACTGCTATGACGTAGACTTGACCATTCCACATTGCCACAACAGTGACATAAATGAATGTTATTGTGTACTGGAGTTCTTTTAGACGTAAATTTTGGGAATTATTTATTTGAGGTTTGTAGATATTGCGTAAGTTTTACGACATATTATCAAATTCAGCAGTAACGTATTGTTGACAATATTTTAATAAGATAATATTTGGTGTTTTAGTACCAAGTTAAATTCTGTGACAGGATGGATCGCAGCTTTCAATGAACTTCGAATAATTTACTTTTTTTCAGTGTCTGTGTAAAGATTTGAACCTGAAACTCCCAGAAGTGGAATATAAATTCGTTTGGTATATTAAATCAGTGCTGACAGAAAGTAACGCACAATTTGACAACCAGTAAGTAATTAGTTAAATGCAGTTCAAATTTTTGGCTTTTAAATGATACATTGATTTTAACAATGAATATATGAAATCTAATGACCTACATTTTTTAATTTTCTATGCCACATTTATAACATTCAAAAAATTTTTTTCTTTCATTTATTTGCATGAATTTATTTTCTCTTCACGTTTCTTGTACCACAAAACACCCTACAGATTTTAGTTACGTGCATACAGTATTTTACGTTCCTTCAACCTCTCCCTGTCTGTTATACAAATTTTCCATATAACATTTTGTAACTTCTTTAACCCCATTATGTAGATTAATGAGCGGTGTGAAACCAAGCAGAGTCTTCACCCACCTCACCAAAGTTCGAACAGCCAGCTTCCTCCTCAATATATGGATTGAGTTACATTTGTCACAAAACGAGTAGTGTGTGAAATATTTAATTTTTTTTAAACATTTATTTTCCATCTGATTTTCTTTGACCAGTGAAATTCTCAATATGTCTCATTTTTTCCACAATATATGGCGTTTACATATAAAGATGTGTGATCATTAATCATTACATTTTCCATGTGATACCAATGCGCTCTTCGGAAAATCTTTTACTCTATACGTACGCGTTGGAAGTTACACGTCTAAATATACAGTATTCTTCCAGTTTTTCGTATCACCTTAGGTTTTTGTGGCTTTTTTGCTGTAAACAAAATAAGGTGAAAATTACACACAACATGTAATATGTAAAAATGTAGACAACCCACTTGTTTTGAAGATTTCACCCATTATTTTGTGCGTCCCAAATAGCAGAGAAATAAAATGTGTTTTAAAATTAAATTAGAAACTTACATTACTCTTAACCAATGTGTGTAACACGAACATTTACGTGTAGAGTGTACGCTGTTGTTCTGTATTTAATAATTCAAAGTTTAAGCACAATTAAAGAAGTTCCATTTTACTGTCTTTATCTTAATAATTTCGGGCATTGCTGAAGCATTATGTGCATAGAGATAGAAATGAATATCGACGTTTATAGTGATAGGTTTTTAATTTAACAGTCGGAAGTCAGCGTCATCAGTATAAGGAAGTATAAAATACTGATATTAATTTGCTGGCAACCGTGACGTTTTTTATTACAGTATAAATAACCCACTGAATTACTTGAGAAGCTTTAACAAGCTTTAATAAGCTTTAAACGTTTGTACTTGTCTTACATGAAAATGAACTCTGTTCACTGCAGTATACTGCCAATTATGTGTTAATACAAATGAATTGTTACAGGCAACAGGCATTTTCCTAAAATTTAATTTAATTTAACTTATACAATTAAATTAAGAGCAAATTATATATGTACCTATATTCGCTTAGAACTGTCCATCGATCTGTTGAATTTCGTACACCACACATTAGAATTAACGTGTTTCTTACATTAGGAAGCACACAGATTCCTTATGGTAATATATGGTGACATATTGTTATACCGCATTATTAAGTGTTCTATTGGATGTCCGTTTACTAGAAATCCAAATTTGTGGCATCATTGAACGCTTAATTAAATCGTCTGTGTATTGAAATAGCACTGTAGATTTCGTTTCGAATGTAGATATGTGTATAAAAATTTCACTGTTTCTAATATAAATTTGATTATAAAATTTTCCCATCTCCCAAGTGACATTATATTCGGCAGATTTATAGCCGCAACATCTGTGACTTCTGCCTATCAAGAGACTACTGGGTTAGATATGTTAAGAGAAAATAACTTGAAAAATTATTAAAATTAATTACACTAAAAACCCGCTATAAAGCCACATTATTTTTCGCCCATAGATCTTTTTGAACAGAAATTCCATGTAATATATTGTATAGAATTAGTGTCACAAATTGCATTGAAAAAAGAATGGAAATTGCGAACCCAACTGATGATATACCCTTCAACAATTAATAAGCTAAAGTTTCCCGTAGGCCGAGAAATTATGATTTTAAAGCAGTCAATGTCGTTTTTAATATCGTTCGAGAAGTGCAAGAGCACGTACCAAGGTCGGTCACCATCAAACTGTGAGAAAAACATTTGTGACAAATTTCTGACGAGTGGAACTTGTTAATTTTAAAGGAATCTATTTTATTAACTAATAAATTTTTCATTTCAGATATCCAGAATTTGTATCCACTTCTCCTGAACATATATTTGTGCGGAGAGAATTGAATCAGCTTTCAACGTGAGAAAATGGAAATGGAGTTTGTTTCAAATCTCGATTGGGAGTACAAGAATAGACAGTATGCAGTTATAACTTGACATTGAAATGCGTTCAAGTAAACCTTGGTGTTGTCTAAAATCATTAAATATTTTATATTCTTAGAGACTGTTTTGTAGACTTTGCCATCCAACATTCAAAGCATATACCGAATTATTGTATTTCCATGTTTTGCTTGTCTCACTCTGCGGTATAATTTGTCATTACTTCATAAACAATAATGTTATCGAAAAGGATTGAACATACAAATTATTCAGTGTTCCCTGCAAAAACTTTATTTGAAACATTTCTCATTTTAAGAAGAACTGACGAAATATTTTTATAAAAGTACAAAAGCAGTAAGTTTTCAAAGGATTTTTTAATTTTCTCTAAATATTTTAAAGATTTATTCTAATATTAATTTCCAAGACAAATACTAAAGTGCCAACCAATTACTTCGATGCTGAAAGGCAGTAATATCGAAGAAAAAACTCGAACTTTACAAATACTTTAATTCACCCATATGTACGAATTGGTTCCCTACTGTCTTACTACAGACCTTGCATGAAATTACTGACTTGCACTTTTAATAGGAATACGGTAGTTTTCTTTAAATCATTACAAATAATTATTCAGACATCATTCAATTACTGGAACGGAAGTGTGATATGCTCTCTTGACAGTAGGTTAATGGAACCACAAATGAAATGCAATAAAATTTGTGGCTTTATCAGCCGCTTGTTTTACAAGAAGCTTGTGAAAACACTAACACCCACCTTATTCCAATCAAAATCCCTCAAATTCAGAGTTCCAACGTTGCATTCGGCACAAAGCAACGTTTAGTTGGCGATTAGACCCAAGAAGACAATCAACAACATTTTGGTTTTAATTCCTGAAATGAAGGAAAACAAGTGATATGTGAATTGGGTTTGGCTCTTCTTTCCCTTCACACAATGAACACAGTGACGCACAGTAATGTTACATCGGCTGCTTTCCCAAAGTTTTGATTGGATAAAGACAGATATAAGCCTTTACGCCCTTTTCCAGTCAGTATAGTTTTCATCGCTTCTTCCTGTGCAACATTTCATGTTAAAAAGTCCGGGTGGACAGAACGTTCCAAGCAAGTTCACAGAAATTATTTTATAGCACATTCAGACAAATTTTAATTAAATTTCCTACAACATTTCCTACTTTATTATGTCTTTAATAAACTAACATTGGTACGTTTTTATTGTTGTACAGTGGTACAGATATTAAGCAAAATGCACGAAAACGAATTGTTCTGATTCGTGAGGAAATATGAGTCAGCATCAAACTGCAGGCCATGCTGTAAAATTTCACTGTTATATTGAGTTCACACATTAAGAAGAAAACCAGAATGTTTTCTTCAATTCCCTCTGCATTCTCTGGCTTATTATAAATCGGAAGTGTCAGGAAGGCAGTGGTAGTGACGTAAGAGAGAGTATTTTCAGGAAATACCACAATAAATTCCGAATGACTCACTCTTATGTTGGCAAATGAAATCGGGACTTTCTGAAATGAAAACTTTGTGTCAACCAATGGAAGGCGTGTGCAGCTGTTTTGACCTGACCGAAGGAAATGTGGTTTTGGCTCCTCGGAGTGCAAGTAGACACCCATTTCACACACTATCTCCCTTTAGAAACGTATTTGTATTAGCATTCCAAAATTGTGAAATTTTGATATTATATTAATCATGTTCTTCTCTCTATCCACCTGAATCTCCGCAATGAATGATTTAAGCGGACGTTTTTTGGGATATTTCGAAAACCTTTGTAGATATTCCATGTTTCATTTTCTTCTGAAAACAAATTGCAAAAATGGAATATTACTATCCCTATGTCCGTCTGTCTGTCTCTCTGTCTGTCTGTCCCTCCGATATTGTGTCCGACAGAAACGACTCTTTTGCCAACGAGGATTTTCATGGAACATAATTTTCGAATATTTGCCCAGAAATACCTGCAATTAATAAACACTGGAAAAAAATACGTCTATTTTACTTGAAACTTACGTATATTTTTAATAATATATGACTGAATTAAGTTTGAAATATGAACCTTTATTGGAGAATTTATACAAGAGCGCATTACACATATTATGAGTTGCATGACGATTTCAAGAAACGGTATATGTAACAAAATCAGTAAGAATTTTACCACCGTAGAAGACAGAGTCTTCAGATTTACACGTCTCGTGGTTATTCCGTAAAGTGTAAGAAAAGCTACACCCTCAGACTGATCCATTATGTGCAAAAGTATAATAACTCGAACACTACTCAATGTTACGTTAGAAGTATATTAGCTGCCTTTTGGCATTTAGAATTTTGTTTGTTTGTGGTGGATCACTGTGCTGAATATTACGTCATTTTAACCGGGTTTTAACATTTGTAATTATGTGGTGTGTTGTAGAATATTGTGAAATGCATAAGTAAACTTGTTTAGTTGTATGATGTACTGTGAACAGTATTCTGATTCTACTTTCAACAGATATTCGACCCAAGAACTCTACTGTATTTTATATTTGAAATCAGGTTAATCCTTGCTGTGGCATGAAAACTCTCAGCTGTTATTATCTATAATTTAAATTCACATGTCTCGTCTGTGTGATCTAGGAACATCAAAAAACTGTAACCCTAACTCACGTCTGGCTGCAGCACCACAGAAAATCATTAACATAAACTTTAATTACACACACATCAAATAGAGTCGGCGTCTTCTTCCAGCTCCTCGACAGTGCGTTTGTGTGAGACGTGTGGACCCAATTTTAGAGCACGTTTCAGAATAATCTTTGCGTGTCGAATGCAAATAAATTTTCACAGTAACACTTGACAGGTACGATAATACGTTGTTTATTTCTTTGTAATGTTAATGAAGTTGAGTCTTAAGATACACGAACATCTTTCAGACGTCTTATAATCCACTTGCTGTAAAATATCAGTATGAATACCATACTTTTAACTTAGAAATTGTTATTTATTTATTTCGTCTTCTAACAATTTGTGGCTGAATGTGTGTCCCTTAATTTCCAATGTAAAGAAAACGAAAAATTATTCCTAAAATAAATTTACGAGAACATTTCACAGAAAAGTATGAATTAGTTTGATCTTATAGTCTAAATAAACACAAATCTGAAGTTTTAAATCAATCAGTGCATATTAACCTAGTTAAAAATCCAGAATAAGATACCATAAATTCTTAAGTGAAACAAGCAATTAGAGTACTGTACACATTACGTCATACAGCTAAGCAAGTTTACAGATGCATGTCACAATATTCTTCAAAATATGACGTAATTAAAAATAACAATCACTTGTCAGTATGATGTAATGTTAAGCAAAGAAACTGCTAAATGCGAAGATGGAACAGATAAATTATAATCTAACACTTAGGACTTAATCGAGCAAACCACGATCTGCGTCTATGACACTTAATACATCCCCAAAGTAGAATAAGTTAGTTTGATATCGCAAGACTTGATCACTTTACACACTATAGCTAAATTCGTGAGAAGATGGCAGCATGTAATCATGATAGGAATAACCCTGTCTTTCAACCAAAAACCCATCAGGCTTATTATTATTATTATTAGCAACACTCTACAATAAAGGTAGCATGATCACCGTTGTGAGCAACATTGTGTGACTAGAGTGTATTAAATATTGTAACTATTTGAGATGTGTCCAGAGTGCTAAATATCAGCATAACCTCAGTGTTACGTCATAGTGCATTTCCGGTTATGTTGTTACTAAAAGGAACATCCGTTTTGGTAATAAGAACTCCTACTCTGATCCCAGAGTTTGAATTTCGTATCATGACTTCCGAAAGAAGATTCAGTGTGTCTTCTTATTCGGCTAGGTAACGAGGATTAGAATCGTCGCGGAAGCCAGCGGGATTTTGGATTCTACAACAGATTTTATAGGCCGTTGAGGCGATCTCATAACTACAAAAATCGACTATTACCTTCGTTATGTATGTCAGTCCGTCCGAATGTTTCTTTCTCTGCATGGAAAACCTGAGCTCCTACTGAAACACAGTTCATGAAATTCTTAAGGTATTTCTTTAAAATTTGTCGCAAAAATTCAAGTTTCATTAAACCCTGACAAGAATTACCATACTTTACAAGAAGACCTGTGTTTATTTATGACAAGCTAATATCTTTCCACTCTTCTTCGTCGAACGAAAATTATTTTAGACAGATTTGTAGAGAGGTCCTATACACATATTTTGTGTTCAATATCTTTTGTCTGAAATTAGTGTCTTTGTTGAGATAAACTGTAAGACACTGGTATAGCCAGAGAGGATAGATACAGCAATAAAACAGAGCTCATGCGCAATACATGCTGGAAGACTAAAGCAAAAGATGCGCACTCAGAATATGTTATATTTAATACTTTTCTACGGCAACCGTAAATATTCGAACGGTACACAATATAGACGTTATAATATATTGACCGTGTTTTGGAATTATATTAAGAGCGTTTTGGTATTTAGCGTTTTGTTTGTTTTTGTGGAGCAATGTGCATAACATTGCGTCATTTTAACAGATACTTGACTTTTGTAATTGTGTGGTGTGTTGAAGAGTATTGTGACATGTATTAGTAAACTTGATTAATTTTATGATATAATGTTAAGACCATTCTATATTATTGGATCATCCACTACTCGACACGCGAAATGAATTATATTTTGAAATTTATACCATATTATTCTGCACTGTGGCATGGAAACGCTCAGAGTTTTGTATATGTAAAATATAAAGCACATTATATATTTTTAATGGAAATTCTAATAATTATATTCTAGTTGAAATTTTCTGTTTCTTCCCTGAATTCCCTAATTCAAGCCTCGTATTTACGTTAATTTATGCCTTTCCGAAATATTTCTTGCAGTAAATCAACATCTGGTGTAACAAATACTTCAAACATTTTACAACCTCACACAATTTTCAAATATTCCTGCTGTTTTACGAGTTTCCATTTATCCTTATTACATTCAGACAGTGCTGTTGCGACAGAGAAGGAAACTAAGCACTTCTCAGGCGATATTACTTCCAGACTAAATTCAACAATTAGTGTGGTGACGAGGTAATTGAAACATTAAAATAAATGGGTTTCAGTTAATGTCCAATGGCCATATTTCCAAAAGTGTAATGCATATGGAAAGATTTCCAGACTTTCATTATTTGATGATATGGTATGAGCTAAACTAATTTCAGATGTGTGTAGTGGATTAGTAGAACGATTCTGACAGATTAGAACAGAAGTACTCGAAAAGGAACCAGTCTTAGTGGCAATTCGTCCTCCAAAATTATCAAATATTTTGACCAAGTTTCAAGACCGTGTCTCCAGGGTCAGAGGTTGGCAACAAACCAACTGAGAGACGGTACGAAATTTTTAGCATTGGGATTAAACTGACTTTTAAAAAATTCGTTTCGATCTGCTCTTAAAAGTTCTGTGTGTGCTATAAAAGCGAACCAGCTAATGCTGTTTAGGGAAATGATCGCTCTTTGTTATGATGTCCAAACACAAGTTGGGATATGGCTGTTCCGCCTCCAGGGCTAGGTTTTTGACCCAGTTTTTATGTTTTGGGTTTGTGTTGTATTTCAAGCCTTTTTGAAGTAAGGTTGTCTCATTATTGGTAAATGTGATGTCAGTATTGTTTATGACCCTGGGGTAGAAGGTGTGTGGTTTATGTGCGGTGGTTTCCTGTTGTTTTGTTAATATCTTTAGCTTATTATTTACTTATTATTTGCCTTATATACCTTTCTTCATTTTTCCGTTGATTACCCAGTATTTGTACTTATGAATTGATGTGCAGTGGTGCAGATATTGCGCAAACTGAACGAAAGCAATTCTTCTCTTTTGTGAAGGAATGTTTTTAGCATTAGACAATCTGCAGACTGTTCTGTAGAAATTCACTGTTACATGCAGACCACCCATGAAGAGGAAAACTGGTTCACTGTGCGTTCTGTAGCTTGTAACAAATTGCAGTACCAGGAAGGGTGTGGTAGTGTTGTAGTGACGTAAAAGGAAATATTAACAGACAATGCCACAATGAATTTATGAATAATGGACCATCACCTTCACAATTGAAATTGGTATTTTCCGAAATCAAATTTTTTGTGTTAGCCAATAGAACGCGTGTATTTCAGTTTCGACTAAATATATAGTAACGTGATATCGGTTTCTGCGGTTCAAAATGCCCAGGCATTTCGCAGACTTTCTCTATGTACAATTGAAGGTATCTTACGTGTAGACCAATGTACATTTGTGACAACATAACTTCAATTATATTTGTAATATGAAATATTTAAAGAATTTTTGAATAGCACATAAAACATATTTTATATTCAGTAACATATTCTGAAACAGGTACATGTGGAAAGATAAAGTGTAATAATGTCTAGAGCCATAGGTACAAGGAAATTCAATTTAAACATCTCATTGTTATACCATAATAAAAGCAAGAATAGAGACAATCAGATAACCTAATGTTTATTCCAATAATTTTTAGAAAGAGTAATCACTCGAACCATTCTCAAGCTTATGTAATAAGTACATTATATGACTTTTGGCTTTCAGTATTCCGTTTGTGCAGGGTGGATCCGAATGCTTCATATTAAGTTATTTTAACAGTGCTTAACCTGTATAATTATGTGATTGTTGAAGAAGGTTGTGAAATGCATCGTTAAACTTGTTTAGTTATACGACATTGTGATCAGTATTCTAAATTCTAATGTCAATAAATATTCAACCCGAAAATAATATTGAATTTTATATTTGAAATCAAGTTAATCCTCACCGTGGCATGAAAACACTGAGGGGTTTATTATCTAGAATATAACGTCATCTGTCAGTGTCTAGCTGTGTGTGATCTAGAACCTCAACAAAGAGTCACCCTACCACTCAATTTTGTTCCAGCACCAGAGGAAGAAAGTTACATAAAGTTTACTTACGGACACCCCAAATGCAGTCGGCGTCTTCTTCAGCTTATTTACAGTGCGTTTTTTAAAGCCGTGTGGGTCCATCAATAAAGCACATTGCTCAAAAAGCTACGCGTGATGAAGGCAAATATATTTTTGCAGGAACACCTGACAGGTGACATAGTACATTTTTTTGTTTCTTTTAAACTATAAGGAAATTGAGGATTGACATAGACGAACGTGTTGTAGACGTCTTATAGCCCACTTGTTAAACACATCCACGTACGCCATTCTTAACTTAGAAATTGTTATTTAAATTCGCTTGTAATAATTTCTGTCTGAATGTGTATAGTTGCCTATAAATTTCCAGCGTATTTCCGTTGCATTTTTTACTATATTATGTTAACCAAAGATTTACAGTTTGTACGTAGTCAAGACGAAAAGATGAATTCTGCTATTACTAATTGATAGCCCTATCAGCCTTCTATAAATGTATTTTTCTAAAATAAACTCAGTTTAACTTCATGTTACTTACATTTTTTACAGAAATCTGATCTATATGATGATGACTTAGCAAATTCGGAATATATAAGAGACAATAAATTTGTAAATTTTTTTACATTTACAATGCGATATTTTGCATCTATTCTTTATTGCAAAGTACACATATTGTTTACATTCTTTAGTGTAGCACATCAGTGGAGAAGAAAACAAGACACATTTAACACACTGGTAATAATATTACTAAAATATATTACAAAATCATGACTTAAATATCATTAATATTAAGATAGAAGAGAGATAAATTAAAAGCCCCCAAATTGTTAATATTCGGTGTCATAAAATTCCCATTCACAAAATACTCCTATCTGCTACATATATATATAAATATATAATTTCATCAGTTTTCTTGTTCATAAAATAAATATTTTTAGGTTACGCACAAACAATCTTCAACGCACTTTAAGTCTCTGTCCTGCTTGTTACACAAACACGACATATCCATCATCTTCATTAGTTACTCCAATTATTACAGAGAAATGAGAGATGTGGAGAAAAGAAAGATTTCTACCCTCGTCAAAAGAGCGAAATCCGATTTCTTGGTCGTCCACACAGTATTTTTAACATTATGTGGATTGTGTAAAATGTACAATAAAATGAAAGATAGGTATAAAATGGAAAGGTTTAGGGAAATGATATTTAATCTGATTTTCATTAACCAATGAAATTCTAAATATATTTAATAACTCACTAATAATTTCTCTGCAAAATGTGAAGTAACTTACCAATCATCACGCTGTTCACGTGATAGCATGACGCGCTCTGTCAAACACATCAACCTATACTTACATCTTGTGCAATAAATTTCGAAATATCCGGTATTGTTCCAGTCTATTGCATAGCCAATGAATGTAAGGCAAAGTTTTTTCCTCCCCAACACAAGAACTTAACAACTAGCCGCAACTTATTTGAAGATAAATTGTATATATACCCAAACTCTGTTACACATTTCTCCCCTTTGGTTTAATCTTTCAAAAAAGCTGAAAATTAACCCTTAACCTGGTAACGTGGAGAATATAGTGAGCTCCTAATAATGACATAAAATGTCAGATGTCATTTAACTCGGCGTTTAAAGAGTTAACGTTACCCCTGAATGGAAATTAAAAATGTGTGAATTAATTTCCCTACATTTTTGTACCAAATATTTTTGTGGAGGAGGGATATTATATTACGTGCCAAAACAGTTGTTTTATATATATGTATATATATATATATATATATAATGTCCGTTACTGTATTATATATGGAAAAGTCCAAATATTTTGAGAAATGTAATGAAACTACTTTGTTTTGGCCTAATTTAAGTAATTTTAGGCAATGCTAAAGCAGTATGTGAATGCAGACGGAGATGAATGTCGACATTTGTGATAGCATGTTATCAACATTTTGTTTTACATTACAAAGGCGACAGTAAAAATAAAACAATATATCGTTGTTATGAAAATCGTAACATTTATAAAACCCATTGAAAGAATAAAATACACTCAGAGAGGCCAGAGACAGCAATGTAAGAGGGCGCATGTGCATTACATGCTGAATAACAAAACAAGAGGTACACCCTCAGAATACGTAATATTTCATACTCTCTACGGAAACCGTAATTACTCGAACGGTTCTCAGTATTATGTTATTGTAAATTGACTGTGTTGTTTGGGGTTTAGCGTTTTGTTTGAGGTGGTGAATCCATGTGCTTAATATTAAGTCATTTTAAAAGTAGATTAACGTTTTTAATTATATGACGTGTTGAAGCATGTTGTGATATGCAACAGTAAACTTGTTTAGTTGCATGGCTTACTGTGTAAAGAATTCTCATTTCTTAGTTCATTAAATATTCGACGTAAGAATTATATTTTGTATTCCAAACCAGCTTGAACTGCACAGTTTCATATAAAGGCACCGGAGTGAATTTATCTAATGTACAAACACACATAATTTATATATTTCCATGAAAATTAATGTTAAATATATCCCAGTCGTAATTTTTCTATTCCTTCCTTTACTTTCTTTTCCCAACCACCATAAATTATAACACTTTCTGCCCTTCCGAAAACATCGCTTGCAGTTACTTCACTACCTTTAAACAAACATAACCAACTGAAGAGTAAGAACCAACTAGATGTTATTTATTATTTTAATGTACTTCTTTTAAGCTCAACATGTTTCGGGCACTACTATGCCCATCATCAAGTGCTCACGAATATAATGTTGATTAATACATTTTTCGCTTCGTCCTTGGTTTGGCGTAGGTTGGAAGTAGAGTACGGTTAGGCTGTTGTATTGTCCGGGCTGCTGGCAATGGCAAAATTTGTTATAGCCTGGGTTTTTGAGGAATATTCACTGTCGGCATCTGTTGGACAAATTCCAGAATTACTATCTTGAACATATAAAGGACATAGAGTTTCAGTGCTTCAATAAACAAAGTACTGACGAAGCATAGATTGGGGATAGATGTATACATCCACGTATACTTGACGACGGCTCTAGTTAGAGATATGCCGTTAAATACAAAGACCGACAGCTGTTTCCGCGCAACAAGAAACACTGTTACGTATTGAACATGAGGCATTGTGGGAGATTGAGAATGGAGTGACTGGACAAGAGAATTGTCTCTAGGCAATTAAAGGGAGACGAAACCCGTTCGTCGAGATTTTATCTAAATAAACTACAAAATGAGCTCCGCATATACAATGCGCTTCATCGAATTCAGAGAATATTCAATTTTATATTTATTCTCCAATGATAGTCCCAAAGTTAGAAAAAGTTAACAGAATGAATGATTTTATGTGCATGTTTGGTTCTCATAAAAAGAACTGCATACTAAGTAATTATTCATTCTCCCAGAATGTTTGAAATATATGAAGTTTGAGTTCCATTTCTCTTGCCACTATCTATATACCGAAATTCTTCCTGCTTTTGAAGATTCTTCTTTCTGACAGTGATTTGTCCTCGAAATCGCCAGCTTGCTAACATCTATATTGTTGTCTTGCAACTCCTTCAGCACGTCCTTCATTGTCGCTTCGGCAGGGTGTTTGCTTCGAAACGCCACACACACTTTCACTGCAAGCAGATTATCGGCGGTTGAAAGATTTAAATTTCATTTACGTGTAAATGACTGACCTCTGACTAATGACAAACTCTCAGGTTTATACCGTCTCTGCATTTTCTCCAGCTTTTCCCACATCCAGTATATTTCCCTATAATCGTCTCCTGTCTTGCAGACATTTTGCATGAATATACACTTTAGCCATACCTAGCGTTCAGTAGCGCTAAGATATGATTGCAATAGGCCTTAGCATAACGCACTGTATTACATCGGATTGCATAAATATTAAAGTTCTCTACTAGCTCTTATGCTGTAGATTATTTTCAGTGATGAATAGGTTTCATGGAAATATATTTTGTTAAAAATATGTGCGTTTGTACATTCCATGTGGCAATTTATTGATTAATGTAGATCAACAACACAATTTGGCACCACAAACAAACATGCATCAAATGTATAATCGTTATATTGTTGCACGGTTGCAAAAACAATTTTTCCTTGAAAAGGTAATAAGTCGTACATATTCTGAGTGTGTGTTTCTTGCCTTATTAAAACAGCATGCTAGCCGCATTCTCTGTATTATTTTATCGTGTTTTCCCTATCTGCTTCTACCATATGTTTCTACATTATCAGAAGTATGGCACAATTTTCAGACAAGGCGTAATTAAACACAAAATGTTTTTATTCATTTTATCCAAAATTTAGTTGGAAAACACTTCTCTTTCTAAAGATATTTTCCAATATTTTATCATAAATAACGTATGTACTCATTAAAGTACCTATTACCCTTGTCATATTGGTGGAAAGCATGAATTTTCTACACAGAGTTTGGAAAAAGTTTGGAACATAAAAACTTTTGAAAATCCTTCTATTCTGATACCAGTTGTTTGATGCGGGTGGGAGGAAGAACGGACGGATGGGTGTACGGACAGCCATTACAAATATAGTAGTCATTTTAAGAAAAATCGAAACGCCTTATATATTTCACTTTGTCATACATTTAAAACCTTCACAAGACACGTACTTGCGTTTGTTTAAATCTAAAGGGCAGTGCTTCAAAATGGCGTAACTGTTGTTTTCGGTTGCCGTGAAGAAGTCGTGTCCACTCCACATTGCTGTAAAAGTGACAATATTGAAAGTTATGTTATATGGCAGGTTTTATAACTTAAAATTTCGGAATACTTTATGTGAGGCAGGTAGAGATGGCATAATGTTTATTGACACCTTACCAATTAAGCAATTAATATATTTTGGACAATATTATAATAAGAAAACTTGTGGTCTTACTTCTTGAGTAATTTTTCAGTGAGTTATAAATGTGTATTTTTTTGCCCCCCAACTGCTACAAAGAACAAAAAATTAATAGGCGAATACTAAAACTCCTGTTCTAAGTATTTCAGTTACAATCTCGACATGGAACACACCAAACTTTACCATTTTTCCCAGTTCATCAACAGCACGCAGCAATAGTCTCTAAAATTTACATTTCAGCCATTAAACCAATATTATCAGTTTATAATATTTTTAAAGGTATTTGGCTGCTGAATTTGTAAACTGTAGTTGAACAATTTGCAATCTCTCACTGCTTCACACAAAGTAACACAATTTTGAAATCCTAACGAACTCCTATAAACAATGATATCCACGTATGTCACAATCGCAGCAATGTTGAATGGGCGATACCACGTTATAGCAATACTATAGTTACGCCATTGTCAAGGTCTGACCCTTCAATACAAACACAAATAAGTACGTGCTTCATGATAGTTTAAAATATATAAAAAATGAACTATATTAGGAACACTGCAGATTTCCAAATGGTGAGTATTAGATTATTGATGGCTGTCCGTTGATCCTTTTATCCGAATCGAATAACTCCGCTCTCATGGGGCGGATTTAAAACAAATTGATATTTGAAAACTTTTAAAAAACGATGGAGGAAATCGAATTTTGGTAAAATTAAGCAAGAGAAATGGAGATTTTACATAAAGAAGAACGTATATCTATGACAATGAGCTGAAATTTTCTTAGAAAATGAGATTTTCTCAAAGAATGTCTAACAAAATCAAGAAAGGCATTTTGTGTTCAACTATTTATATTCTGCTTCCCGACGTATTCCAAAGCGATCCGCTAAGTCCTATGTCAGCCAGTTTTTAGCGCAAAGGAGAGCTACGTACTGTCACAGGGTACAAGTTTACTGAATATCTATAAGGGAAGAAGAGAATATAGCGAAATGTAATGGAGGGGAGAAAAGTTGGGAGGAGATGCGGCGACGGTAGAAACATAAGAAATTGTCATTAGTCACAGTTTAGTCAATTACACATAAATAAAATTTAAGTTTTACAAATATCGATTTTCTGCTTGCTCGGAAGTTTATGTGGTGTATAAAAGCAAAAAACCTGAAGAAGCGACAAAGAATGTGGTGCGACAGGAATTGCAGGAAAACAACATACAATTCAGCCAACTGAGGAGATGGAGGGCAGGTCACTGTAACGATTGTAGGAAAGGAAGTTCTTCTTTGAGCAACGACGCAGGAAATGGAACACAAACG
>Ga0123352_10002109_pt1 | contig 27441 bp, 15 predicted proteins | sample TergutLab28metaG_FD_89700 | JGI IMG/M metagenome (GOLD analysis project Ga0123352, IMG submission 89700) | Labiotermes labralis P1 segment gut microbial communities from Petit-Saut dam, French Guiana - Lab288 P1 | ecosystem: Host-associated > Arthropoda: Insects > Digestive system > Gut ... | reverse complement strand
TCATTTATTTTTTGTTTTTTGATTGAGTTTTACTCCTTATTTTGTCCGACCCTTTCGCTGAGGTTGTTTACAAAATACAAAAAACCCGCCCCCCCCCCCCCACGTTGGGTTGTTATTTACAGCAGTATCGCTGCCAGTCAACCATCATTACTAAACTGGCTTCACTTGGATTCGGCCACATGTTCTACAGTATCTAAACGCGCACACAGCAGGCTAGACAATGATGTACAGTATGCACAGCTTTGTATTGTCTGTATAAGTCGCTACTAGCATATTATCTGCCCGTTCTCAGCCCAGGATATCGTATCTTGCACGGTCTCTCTTCAGAAGTAAAAAAAAAAAAGTGACTTTATTATTGTAAGCTAATTAAAGCTTATTCTTGTAACATCAGCAATGGGATGTTACAGAGGGGCGAAGATTTTCATAACTAGCAAAGTCGGTGCAGCACAATCTCTCTTGAGAAACTTGTACTTCCTCAGTCAGTCAAAAAATTTTGCGCGCATTGTGGTATACGGAAGTTCATCACTCTGTTCATAACAGCCTGTCACTTTCCTATCCTGAACTAAATTATTCCAATCCACGCCCATTACCGTAAGATAAGTTTTTTCTTTGACTGCTTGACCTTTGAAGATGGGACCCATAGTTTGCCCCAAAAGTCGGTAACCATCAGTCTACCCTGCGTAACATCCCAGAAGAGCGAAAATATCAAATGCAATGTTATCTACTCGTTTTTTTCGTCTCATTCCCTCAGGCGCATCAGTTTTAACAGTTCTTAATAGAGGGCTCCATAATGGAAAGAATTTATAGTGTCGAATCACGAAATAAGACATAATATCTCATGAAGTTGGCTAGGTTCAGCCAGTGCTTCAATACGGTCCTTCTCTAATTTAACGACCTCAATCCACCAGGTACTTTTCATATTTGAAGTATACTGTACACAACAATTTGAGGCGATTACCAGGGGAGATATGAAATGTCGATTTAAACCTTTTGGAGAATGAAGTGCGTCTACATTTTGTACAAAACTTTAGTTCCTACGTCATAGACAACACAGCCCATGTCCATTATAAAGACCACTCATTTAATGGTGTTTAGGGAAAGTTTTGCTTGTTCTCAGAATCATACGAGGTACATAAATACATTCTGTGGGCAAAGGCAGAGTTTGTTGATTCTGCAACAGGTCACACACTGTGCTGCAAATTGTGAATATATTATATATTAATATATGTATGTTACAGTCACTTGGCAACCACGAGTTTGATGATGGTGTGGACGGACTGGTGCCTTTCATCAATAACGCGACGTTCCCCATCCTGGCGTCGAACTTAGATCTCAGCAAAGAAAAACGTTTAGACATTCCGAATTTAAAGAAGTCAGTCGTCTTTGACCTCGATGGGGTGAAAGTGGCCATCATCGGATATGTCACTCCCGATACCAAGGTAAGAGATTATAGGGTGACTAAAAATTGAAAGGCTCGCATTGATTTAATGTCGTTATAATGAACATGAGTAATCAGGAATACAAAAATTACGTCAAATTCATAAATATTTTGGAGATAAGGCATATAATTTTGCAACTCGACCGTAATAAATATCTTAACAATAATTCACAGGCCTTTAAAATTGTGCCTATTAGGATATATTTTGAAGGCATTAGGTACGCGCATGCATTAGATAATGGACGAATAAATACATATTTGCACACGTAAATCAGCATGGTATTAACTTTGTAGAGACACAGATAACTAAATCAAAGTTAGAACTGAAAATTGCTGAATACATGATAATTACAATGGTTATGAATGAACAAATAAATGGAGAAAAAGTTAATAAATGACAAATTTTATGAACAGTTAAACCGATCAGTAAGTAAAGTAATGATTGAATAGGCCGATGTGAGACATGCCAATAGTTACATAAAAAAGTATGTAAGCAACAGAATATATTGTTCGTAACTGCGCAACTACCTTAAGCAATAAGTAAGTAAATGGATATACAAATAAACACATAACTGGGTAAATAAAAACGAAGAGTGTGGGACATAAATTAGGGTGAAGAGATAGAAGACGTTATTGGTGGGTTACACAGCATTGGTGGGAAATCTGAAGGAAATTGACCACATGGAGAACCTGGAATGTACGAGAGGATAATATTAAAATTGATTTTAAAGAAATAAGGGAGGCAGTCGCGGAATGCATTCATCTGGTTATGGACTAAATACTGCTTGTTGGTAAAGCAAAACATAGCAGTCATAAATAAAACAAGAAGAAATTCAAATACACGGGAAAACCTCTGGCAACTGGGCTTATTAATTTGACAGAGATATGAAACTTTCGATGCGGTATGACATTCTGATAACTAACTTAATAAAAATCGGCAATTAGGAAAGCCGCCATTAAAGTTGTCACTAAACCTGCACATTTCTTACAGCTTATATCTCAGGCAGAAGACGTCAATTTTCTGGACGAAGTGGAGAGCATCAACGCCGAAGTGGAAAGCCTGAAAGCACAGGACCCCGACATCAAAATCTTTATCGCTCTCGGACATTCTGGCTTCGAAATGGACAAGAAAATAGCCGCTAACGCGCCTGACATTGACGCTGTAATCGGTGGTCACACCAACACCTTCCTCTATAGCGGTTAGTCCCTGAAAGATCAATTCCAAGAAACCCGTTATAGTCTGTACCTGAAGCAGTTTTGGTCTGTTCATTCAATTACGTCTGTTATTAGATTTAGGTTTTGTGTTGACATACCTGAGGATGGCCTAAGTACAGGCCGAAACATGTAGTACACATGTGAAAGTAACAAACTGAATTAAAACAAATTGTGTTACGAACTGCGTTTGTCTGGTTTATTAAGCAGCGAGTAGTGGTAATATTTACCGACATTTCGGGACAACCCATCGGTCCCATCTTCAGGGGTAAAAATTCTTGACCCCTGAAGATGGGCCTGATAGGTTGTCCCGAAACGTCGGTAAAAATTACCACTACTCGCTGCGTAATAACCCAGAAGAGTGCACTTCTCATCTACTTCGTGGCGGAACCTGAAATCACCGACTGTGTTGTATTAGATTGAATAAGTGTCTGTTGTTAACACTTGAAGAGTTAATATTCATATGATAGAAAAACTACCTGCTTTTATGTAACCGCCAAGTACACAAGACCGATATCCCTAAAGAATTACACAAACGAAATATGATTTCGAGTCTTTTGACAAAGGGTAGTGTCAATTGGTAAAGAGTTGCGCATGTATGGGAGCAGTTTATTAACACGTCTTGGACTCAAGCCTGGACCTGAGGCATGTGGGTGCCCCGAGAAGGTTGGTAATTTGACGCCCTGGAGAGGCTAGTAATTTGGAGCCCCTCAAAACTGACATTCTTTAAAACTTTTCGGCCAAGTATACATGCAGATCTTTTTGGGGGCGCGTGCCTGAATTGCGGAAAATTTTTGGAAAAAATTCTTCTGTGTGAGGAAACCTGAGATTACTAGCCCCATATTTCCGACTATTCCAGTTAAGTCTTAGCGTCCCATATGTGTTGGCTACCAGGACAGCTCCCCGGCTGGCCTGCCCCTTAGTCCGGCCCTGCTGCGAAGATAGAAGCAATAAGGTCCTCTATGAAGTTGGTACTTATGTATCAATCGACACAGTGTCATATAACATATCAGAAGAATTGAATCTTCATCATCACTGTTGTGAGGACCTCAAATCTTTCATGAATATTTTAAAATATTAATCACCTGATTATTACGGACTATGGGCTTGATTCCCACTTCACGTGACCACTTTACGTGTCTACGTATCTCTCGGAATACATGGCGACACACTCCTGAATACCGTTCATTTCGTATTTATGTACGATTTACTTAACTACACTGTCATTAGCCCAAACTGTTAGCATCGAATAGTAGGATAATTAGTGAATAATGAATTGTTTCCGTCATTTGACCTAATATTCGGGAATCAGCTTGGAGGGACTGAGGAATGCCATACATCTTCATTCAGAAAAAGACAGGCAGTGCACTATAACATAACAGTGAGACGCTTTCGCGTAACCATTGTTTCCGGGAAAAGCAGTATTACATATTCTGAGTGTGTGTCTGTAGCATTTGTTATCCAGCCTGCGATGCGCATGCGCTGTATTATATTCATATCTAGATCTCCTCTGGTTGTACCATATTTTTCCACATTATCTCATAAAGGAAGGATTTTTGGAAAAATTTACAGAACATGAAATGTGTGTTTTGATTTTATCTACAAATTTTGTTCGAAACATTTCCCAGTCTGAGAATAATTGAGAGAGATACTATCATAAATGTACACAGTTCATGTAAAGTACCCGTTATTCTTGAAGATTTTAATGAAACTTGTGGTTTTCTAGACAGATTTTCGAAAAAATTCTCAAACATCAAATTTCATGAAAACCCGTCCAGTGGAAGCCGAGTTATTCGTTGCGGACAGACAGATGTACAGGCATTACGAAGCTAATGGTCACTTGTCGCAATTTTGCGAACGCGCCTAAAACAGGTTTCTCGGGAGATATTTGAACTCGGGACCTTTGGAATGTGGATTAGTGGAGTTTATTACACTGCAGATTTATACAGCAAAAAATGGGCAATTTTTGTCAAAAATATGGCAGTTCTCAGCGGTTTTCGATGTTCCTTCTCGAAGGTAAACAGCGGCCGGAGCGTGAAGTTAAACACTCACCTCCATTCAGTACCGAGGTTAAGAATAAGTGGAGGTGTACCTGTACTCCCAGTTTATGCCTTCAGGGCGTCACAAGGAAACCTGTAACTTATATATGGCAGTCCATACGAATCATAAACTTTGGTTGCGTGCAGGTTCTGACTCACGAGCCGGTAAAACACCGTTCCGTTTTCTTATCTGTTCATTAGCAAGTTGAAAATTCCCCATACGGTCAAAGAATTCCCTACTGGTTCTGCAACCACAGGGATCATTAATGTGATCACGAAGCTTGGTAATGCCCTTAGCTACTTCAGTACAGTCCACCACATCTTACTCCTTATGAAACATTTTAATATTATCCATCTTTCTATTCAATGGGCACCGAGAGGCTCCTTTCTCGGATATCTTATCTAACTCACATTTCCCCCAACTTCTGCGGTCGCAGAGCTGAGTCTTGGACTACAGAAGGGGCATAAGCTGACCCCTCACCTCAACATAGTGCCAAGATTAAGAATGGGCGGAGCCTCAGCTCCACCCTTCCACGTGCCTTAATGGCGTGAAAAGAAACAACTTTACATTTAGCTTACATTTCATCTACGCCTTGCCAATGTGCTGCTGCATAGCCCACAATCTAATTGCCTATGATGTTCCTAATACACTAATATTTGTTAAAGATCACAAATTACGGACCCAACACCATCTAGCGCTGAGGCTAACGAAAGAATACAGTTGTACTTCTACTCCCTCTCTGTGCCTTCGTAGCAGGTTATAGGGTAAACTTTGCCTTACCTTTGCCATGAATTATCGAATTCATCATTATGAAATTTTCTGTTTCTTAGGTCCAAATATTCGTCTTAGCGCCTATTTCTCAGACACTGACAGTCTGTCTTCTCCACTGTGTGTGAGATACCTGCACATAAACAGCAGGAAAAACTATAAGAGTCTACAATTGTAGCTCCCCAGTACTCTTGATGTCTATACGTGTTTATGTATATACGAGAAATTAAAGTTCTTGTGTGGACTTGAAACAGAAGAGACAAATTAAAACCAAAACAAAATACATTTTATTTAGGGGAAACCCCGAATAGTCTATAATTCGTCATGATTGGACCCTTGTGGGCCATTATCAGGCAGCTTCGTAACCACACAGAGAAGTGTATAAAGATACACACTGCCCATATCAACAAACCGCTTATGCATATAAAGATATAAGAAATAAGAAGTTAAAAGGTTACGAACGGTTAAAATGGCCATTAGTTGATTAAGTTCTGTGACTGAATAAAGAGAGACGCGGCAATATGTAAAACTATAATAGAAAAGACGTGTTTATCTGTAGTTATTTAATTACACTCTCAGTAACTCAGGTTATATAGTGTCAGATTACTGGATGACAGTGAAATATGAATTGGAAAGTAACTTGTATAAAATTTGCCTCGAATGACTAAGGAAATGTCGTCAAGTTTTAGTCACGATGGTCGAAGGCCCTGTTGAACTTCAAACCAGTTACCTCTTGTATTCAAGACGGACTCTTCAACGCTTGAGCCCTCTTGCTCAGTCATCATAATTACAGATTATACACGGCAGTTGTGAGGACTTCTCCATAATGCCAGGTCGGGATCTCACGGAAACAAAGAGTGACAGAGGGGGACTTGCACAATGACAGCTTCTTGTGGAAGTGTAATTTGCAGCACCGACGATGAAATGCTAGCAGGAAAAGAAAAGCGTGAAAGGTGTTGGTTGGGAAAAATGTTTCCAAGTGGTAATAATAATAACAATAATAATATACGTCACAACAAATAGGCCAGAAATAATAATTAAAAATAAAAAAATAGAAAACATGCTTACTGATAGACGTAGCAATACCTGCGGACAGGAATGCCATGCACAAGGAAACAGAAGAGACACCAAGATACAAGGGTTTATGTATAGAGATGCAAAGAATGTGGAACATGAAATGTATAATTATACCGTAATACGCGGAGTTACCAGAATAGTACAAAGGTTTAAAGAAAAATTTGGAAGCTATACCTGGAAAACATTCAAAAGATTCATTACAAAAGACAGTAATCCTAGGAACATCACACATAATACGGAAAGTACTGCAGTCTGAAACTTGTAATCTGAGCGGTGGGGATCACCGATGATTCAAAAGAAAGTATCGGGGAGAAAAGGCCTGTGACAAGAGACAAAAAAAAATAATAATAATAAAGCAATAATACAGAAAACAGCCATATTGGACACTGCACACATACTTCGGACAGTACTACCGTAAAAGTACAAAATATTCAACATGGGAAGTAATATTACGTGCACCGTTAACTGTAACCAAAGAATAGCTGCAACACTATATACCACAGAAAAATGATTTGTTTCAGGTATATAATTGTAAATACCCTGCAAAAAGGTGATAAATAATAATAATAATAATAATAATAATAATAATACAGTGTTAGCTAGAAATTGCGGGCGGATATATTTTAATACATAGACAAACGGAAGTCCTTGGATTACTGGTTGGGAAATACGTGCAGAACTTGCAGCTGGCAAAGAAGAATTGGAAGAAAAGTACTTCTTGCGTAGTTTTTACGGAACCCCAAATACTGGTTGTGGAATCTCGCTTTGGCAGGACCGGCTTAAAGTTCTGGACATTTACGCATCTGCATGGGGTGGGGCCCAGAAAATTCTGGTTGTGTATCAGATTTTGTGTTAAAGACGTTTTGTTTATGAATTCCTGCATTGCTATGCCTACTTATATTTTTTCAGTTCTGGACTATGCGTAGGTAGGCCCGCAGGCCCCAGGTGGGCTGGTCTATGTCTTGACAGTCTGCTTGCTTGGTTTTTACGAGGGGGTGCTGATAAGTCCTTAGCCCGACCAGGAAAGATACAAGTTTCAGCGACCAAACTCGGGATTTACTCAACACACTCCATATGAAGCTCTATACACTTCTTAGACCGTTGCTCTAACTTTTGCAAGCCACTCAAAAAAAAATCAGAAGGTTGTCCGTTCAAACAGGTCTCCGCGGCAGCAATGACCTCCGCTTCGGACGAAAAATGGCGACCTTTCAATTGTTTTTCAGTCCAGGAAACAGGTGGTAATCGACGGGGCCAGATCCGGAGAATAGTGTGGGTGATCAAGACATTTGAAGCCCAGGTAGGTCAGTTTCTTCTGGGTTGCAAGTGCCCGGTGAGCCAGGGCATTGTCGTGCAAAAACGAGAATCCCTTGGTGAACTTCCCGCGGCGTTTTTCCTTCAAAATGTCCTTCAATTGCACCAACAGAGATGCGTAATACTGCGCGTTGATAGTTTGGCCCTTTGGAAGATAATCAATGAGGAGGAGGCCGTCTTGATCCCAAAAAATCGAGGCGAGAACTGTTCCAGTGGATTTTTGTAGTCGGAATTTTTTTGGGGGCGGGGTGAGCCGCTATGCCGCCACTCCATTGATTGTTGCTTTGTCTCCGGGTCATAGTGACATAACCAGGTTTCGTCCATGGTCACAAATCGAGACAGGAAATCATTTGAATCGCGCCGAAAAATTCCAAAAGTTGCTCAGACGACCGGCACCGTTGACGTTTTTGATCCGCGTTCAGGCATTTCGGAACCCACTTCGCGGAGAGCTTCCGCATGTCCAAGTCTTCATGAATGATGGACCCAACCCGCTTACGTGAGATGCCCAGTTGTTCAGCTATTGATTTAGCCGAAATCCGGCGGTCTTCCAAGATCAGCTCGTGAATTTTATTAATAATCTCCGGAGTGGTCATTGTTTTGGGTCGTCCAGGACGAGGCGCATCACAGGTGGAAAAATCACCATGTTTAAACTAGGCCACCCAGTTTTTGACGGTGGCATATGATGGTGAATATTCCCCCAACGTTTCTGTCAGAATGGCGTGTATTTCCATCGGCGCCTTGCCTTGCAGGGGAAAAAAAAGTATGACAGCTCGCGTCTGCATGTTGTTGAAATCGCGCGCGTCGCCTGACATGCTTCCTTTCAGCCTCTGTAACAAGAAAAGACTTGCAATTCGGCACATGAAGAGACCCATCTTTCCAAAGACACTATCGATTCCGTCCTACGACATCGGGAAGTAGGCCGGACTAAGGACTTATCAGCACCCCTCATATGTCAGCACCATTCCTTAGCGAAATACTTTATTTTGCTACTGTGTGGCTTCGTGTATTGAAACAGAATTATCTTTAGTGGCTTTAAATTTTAAGCTTAAAGAATTATCCAGATGGAAATATTCACTTTAGGTCAGGCATATTAGTGCTAAAAGGTATTTAACAGTGTCATCTCAACACCCACTGTCATCGAACAAGCTGGCATACCAGTAGGGCTCGAGAATTACCTTAATGTGTGATATACCGTTGTGTTTAATAATATGAAACAAGAATACTTTTATGGCTCAGTCGACACAACCTCATTGGCAAATAAATTCCTATTTTTTTATGGGGAAAAGCGACATGTTTCGGCTTGTATACTAAAGCCATCATCTGGCAAAACCACTGTAATATTACAGTAAGGAAAAGAGTCATAGCACATCATTTCAACGTTCTTCCTTAATATACTTTACAGTGATTTAGCCTAATGATGGCTTTGGTACAAGAGCCGAAACGTGTCGCTATTGTTGAAAACAGAATGAATTTTCTTTACCAATAAATTTATGGCGAGTGAGTAAAAAAAAGTAGCCCACTCTTGGTTTCATAAGAAGGCTCTAGACTAGACTTGTATTTTGGAGGTTCTCGATTCGAAACTCGGCTGAGACACTGCCTAACCCGCTGGAGATATTTCATGGCTTTCGTCAGCTTTGGCAGATAAATATCGGAATAATGCCTCGATGAGGCTATGACCGCTTCTTTCCAGATTATTTCCAATTCTCCAGTCCTGTTAACTTCGATATGGATATCACAGATGTCGATTGTATTGTACAATAAACCACAAATGTTATAAACATCCTACGACAACGTCGAATACTTCAACCGCAGACTTCCTCTTTGTTTCCATCCTTCGTGGTGCACAGAAAACCAAATTTCATTACATATGTCCTATCCAGAAGCATTTAATTGCATTTCTATGGGTCTTATTGAGAGTAAGGGATTCACAATGAAATACGGTAGCAGAGAGATAAATTTTTCCTTTGTGATGGAGGACCGTTTAATGAAGGCGAGTGGGGGAGCAGAGGTAAAGACCCACATTTGTTTAACCTGGACACCGGGGGAAGTCGCTGATTAAATGACTCACCAGCCACTTTTCGAAATGGGAAAGATTCTCCTAAACCCTCTGTACAGGAGGCTGGGTGGCCCCAGACCCAATCTAAACGTGGACCAGAAAAGATAAATACTTGACCCAGACGAGAAACGAACCCAATATATCGGTCACCCTGTTCCTCACGTTATCACTATGGTGATCTGAAACACTGAGCTACCAGTTCATATAATAAAACGCTGCAGAACGATTTTTTTATTCGTATGAAGACCAAGTCAGTATTTGAGAGAACTGTTTCTTTCCTATATCCGACACAAAACATTTCAATTCTTGGCTGCCGATAAGAGATAAGTGTCTGGCACAATATTCGCAAGTTTCAAGTGAAATTTGTGGTAAATAGTGCTAGCATTTGAAATTGTCATTTTTGTTTGCAATATACGGAAACAGATATTCATTAACCATGTACTGTCAACATTAAAACATGGCTGACACGAAGTCGTTAAATTTTCTGTTACTTTTTGCAAGAATGAAGATGTTGGAAAATGGAATCTGATGGGATTCCTCAGAAGCAAGTGAAATAATCTGACAATATTTCCCAGAAACAAGTGGAATAATCTGATAGGATTCCTCAGAAACAAATCCCAGAAGAATTTGTGGTCTCCATTTACTCCAAATGTTCTCATTTATTTCATAAAGCTAGCAGTCACTATAAACTGAGAGAATAATACTACCCATCCATTTATATTCAAAATTTCCACCAGTACAAATCCCATTAAGATTAATTTTCTACAAGTAACTGGATGGTTCTGTACAATCGGCAAGTTTCTAATTAAACTTACTGTCTTCTGGCACAGTGCACTGTGTAGTATCTGCTCATCTACTTGGCATCTAATCACAGAAACAGAAATCTTAATATTCACTGCTGTGACAAATTCAGATCTTATGTTAACATACAAATTTTTACTCTTAAGACATGTAATGAGAGTTAAATGTAAAGCTGCCCCTGCACATGTCATGATGGCATATGGTATAGCGGAGATATAACTCCACAGATTCCCAACCATGGCACTAGATAGAGGTGAGTGGTGAGCTTCATGCCTTGGCCACTTTAACAGCGGGGAAAGAGCTTCCAATACCCACTGAATATGAGAATGGGTTGGCCACAGAACCATTCTGGACTCTTTGGAGAAGAAGGTACTGAATAGCCCCTGGCAGAAATGGATCTACATGGCCTTGTTTGTCAGCTCATAATGTGGTCACTACACTGACCATGCATATATTACAGTATATTCATAATAGGCAATATTCCATATAACAAACCAAAGGGGGTCAAGCAGTAACGCTTCTAGCTTGTTTCCAGGAGTTCCTGTTTCGAATCTCTGCCTGAAGCCTAACTATCCTGAAGTTTTTGAGGCTTTCCACAATTGCTTCAGAAAAGTCCAGTGCAGTGCATCAGATTACATCACAACTGCTTTGTTCCCCATCCTTTACATTTCCCTATTCACCACACATCATTCAATGCCACACAGTCCAAACTACTGAAAATACTATTAAAAAACCACAAAGTAAATGAGTGAATAAATAAACAAATAAAACATTTTACATATCTAACTTATGTTCCATAAAATGCATGAATATGATGAAAATGTGGGTGGCCAACAGCTTCTCAAAAATTATTATGCTCCAGAATTGAGTTGGTTATATCCAAGGGTTCATTGCTTATAAAAATAGGATAAAGAAATTAATATCAGTTTCACACAATTAACATGCTGTGTTCTATTGTACACAAATTTGTTCACAATAAAAACTAAAAACCGCACACTTTTGAATCTCTATTGACACACAAAAACTAAGGAACCTATCATAAGAGGTCATTTCTATTGAGGTTTGATGATAGGTACTAATGCCTGCCTTGTCTTATTTCTCCTGATTTAACCACTGTAACAATACAAAAGCATAAAATATGAAACTCCTCATTATGTACTTTTCTGCATCCATCATTTATTGCCTCTGTTTCAAGTCCAGTTGATAACTTGATACAGAGATGTGAAGGACTTGTAAAAATAAAACCATTAAGGAACAGTATAATCTCAAACTCTTACTAACCCACTGGAACATGAAGTTCAGGCAAACAATACATCTACACTGTAAAATAAAGAAATAAAAAGCCATCAACATAATTACACAGTGTCAAGTATTTATTTCTGCAACAAGTTTCAACCAAAAAGGGTCATCTTCAAGCTACAGGACTTCAAAAACACATAAAAGGGTTATGTACAATTGCATTATAGTCTTTAATTGAGATATCAATTATTACAGTTTTTTACATTTGTTGCAGAAAAATACTAGAGACAATATAATTGCATTGATGGCTATTTATTCTTTTATTTTGTAAGTAACACAATGGGATGGTAACACCTACACTGTATAAAAATTCAGTTCATACCTCACAGTAAGCACATGCACCTGTGTTGTCTAAACCAACTAGTTAATGGCTTGAAGGGAAAAAATTCTTGTTTACTCTGAGAATTACAGACAGCATACAAATAAATTGTGTGGTCAAAATGTAAAATCCCAACATTGTAATGGAGGTGAGGGGTGCGGCTAGGTTCTTTGGCATCCAGGGCAAAAAAATCATTATGATTGCCCCTAACAGAAGCTATGAACTTTAAAAACATAAGCTATTTATGTAATTTCATTTTATCTGATCAATTTATCAATTTAAAATTCTTTAAGCACATAAAACCATTTTTTTTAAATTTAAAGTATTCATTTTCTGGCCCCATGGACTCTGCAGTTTTAAGTGGTTAATATGCATGAAATTTGTTAATAGGAAATAGGCCAGACAGCGAGGATCCTGAAGGTATCTACCCCACATTTGTGACACAGCAGTCTGGACGCAAGGTTCCTGTGGTACAAGCATATGCCTACACCAAATACTTGGGTCAGCTGAGCCTTGGGTTTGACTCCATGGGAGAAGTTACATATGCCAGAGGAAACCCACTACTCCTTGACCATAACGTAGACCAAGGTAGGTCACGTTTTGTCATTGCATATGTGTATTAGTACTAGTGGGAAAAGACCATTGTAAACAGGGTATCATTTCCTTCATACCTTCATCTTTCATCCACTTTATCCTTCCCTCGTGCCCCCATTTAAATGCTGCAATAAATCACTATTTTATCCTTCAGATGGCACATCTTTGAAAATATGGCTTCCAGAACAACTGTAAGTATATGAAAATCAATATGATGTAAGAGCGACATGCACACAGATTTATAAACCACACAAAGAATTCACTATATGGAATTCTCTCTGGATGTAACATTCCTCAACAAGTATGAAGAAATGTCCTCCAATATTGAAAAAATGTAGATGTAAAAAATAGCACAGGTTAATTTATGTACATGATGATAGTACAAGAAAAATGGGGAAATAAATTCAAGTCGTACTACAAACACTGCTAATGCTATTTACTGTTCACTGTATTTTTCTCAATTAATAAGAACTTGACATTATATCCCATTTGTTCTCATCATTGGAAATTAAGAGACTGGAATAAAATCTAACATAGAAATATTACTATTACTATTAGAGACAAAATATTCAAATAAATAATTTGGAAAGTCTATGTTAAGTTGTGTTCAGCCTGGTGTCAAAGTCAGAAATGAAGCCCTGTTTGCTCCATTATCATGGTAGGGTTCTCCGAAACGTTGGTAAACTTCTACCAGAGTACATGGCATTACACACCAGAAGAATGTCATTGGTATGTAAAGTCATGTATATCCAGTACCTTAGTTGATAGAGTGTGCACGTGTATTTCTGAAACCAAATGTCTGCAAGAGATACTGTATTTCTGTGAACTTAAGGTGCATTTTTTTCATGTTTTCTGAAAATTGGGGTACTATTTTTTACTCTTCAGACATTTCAAAAACATCATTTTCCTTGAGGAACAAGTAGCTTCATTAAAAGAGGAGTAAATTTTATGGACAGTGAAATTTATATGCTTGCAAAATTTTGTCTCTGGAAATCTCGTTTTAAAAGTGGGGTGCATTTAAATTAGACAGAATCTTAAATTCAAAGTAATATAGTTTGTTTAATTTTTATCATTGTAAGGTGCATTCTGGTATCTATAAACATCATACACCAACAAATGTACTCTTTAATAAACTTGATAAAGTTTTAACATTTACACTAAAAATCACTTCGACTTGCTCCTACATGTTTCGGTCTTTTAGCACAACCATCATCAGGGAGCCTTTATCAGAGCCTAGCTAAAGTTAGATTAAAATTCGGTAAAAAACTTCGTCGTTATATGTTGTGTGGTGGTGTGACAGCATGTCAAGGTAGGTGTGTGTACTGTTTGCCGTGTTGAGTCACACTCAACACAGCGAACAGTATACACACCATACCTTGACATGCTGCCACACCACCACACAACATATAACGACGAAGTTTTTACCGAATTTTAATCTAATATAACTTTAGCTAGGCTCTGATAAAGGCTCCCTGATGATGGTCGTGCTAAAAGACCGAAACATGTAGGAGCAAGTCAAAGTGATTTTTAATGTAAATTTTAAAACTTTATCTAGTTTAATAAAAAGTGCATTTGTTGGTGTATGAACTTTACAGTATGTTTAATTTTCCTGTTTGCAGATCCTTTTATACTTCAAGAACTAAACAACTTGGGAAAGCAAATAGCAGTCATGTCAAATAAAGAAATAGGAAGAACTAAGGTTCTACTAGATGGAGACACCTTACACTGCCGTCTGCAGGAATGCAACCTCGGCAACTTCCTAACAGATGCATATGTTGACTATGTAAGAACAACCACGCTGCAGTATGCTCTAACAGTTAGTTAACTGCTGACAAAAGTTACAACAATAATGGCTGAATGATTAATAAGTTTTAAAGTGATCCAACATTATAAAGTCCTATAACTGGTATATGGAGTTTAAGTCCTTTATTATGTGTCAAAATTGTACATTTGGTAGACAGGTCAGATTTATTTAAAATCAGTAATTTAGTTTATGATGGAAGGGAAATTGTAAGGAGTCTGTATAGCAGCTTACAGGGACAGACAGTTTTATGGTGGGTATAATGAGCTAGCAGATTCGCTGTTTGTCAGTGTCAAAATTGATGGCTTAGGGAACTTTTTGGAACAACTGACATTATAAACTTTGACACCTTTTGGACATCTTAAATCTTGCTGGAAGATTACAGTATTAGGCATGCTTGCACATTAAGAGAAATCAGTAAGACGCGTGAAGGAGTTCACGCGGGTTACGATAATGGAAACATTACATAAATGGGAGCCAATGGAGATAAAGTATTCAAAATTTTGACTTTTGGACCTATTAGGAAGTAGTGAAATTTAACATTTTAGCCAATCGGGAACAGTAAGAAAATTTAAGGGGGGGATGAATTTGGAACTGGACAAACTTTGAAAATCTAAGGCAAGCAAGTAGTCTGTTTTATACCCTGGAGGTGACAAGATGTGTACGTGATACTGAGGCTAGCAGTGCATACATTTTTCAAAGGCACATCCATGCACCCAACACATCTGCAAATTCCAACAATCATGAAATAATATAATATTAATAGTGTCCAGTTATTTATAAAATTACTGTTACACCACTTAGATTCCTTGGGATTAGGACATGCAAACTGACTGAAGAGATGGGTGGGTTGTAGTCCTCCAACTTGAAGAAATGAAACAAAACAAGAGCCTGAATGCCACAGTTAAGCGGAAAACATTCCAGTTTCTTATTCTGCAGGTCATACATTCAAATATATGTCCAGGGACCAGTTAGCAAGGCAGGTTTAATGTTCTTATCCACAGACTCCCTAGTACTTTGAAGCAGGGCCAGACCACTGCCTTCTACACCATTTATAACTCACTGATCATTGACAACCTAATCATTTTATGCAATATAATCTAGGCTACTGAAGGTCACTAAATTAATCATAAATACATTTAAAAAATGTGGAAAGGTACATCCAGATGAGTACTTTTTTAAAATGTGTTCTTGTATTTCTGTATATCTCACTGGTCTTTTTTCATTTATGATAAAACTCCTATTTACAAAATGGATCATGCTACAGAGAAAATATTTTTCTTATATTTTATCAAATATACAGAATACAAAAAAATGTTTCAAGTGAAATTTTTCGATATTAATGATTTATCTAAGTGCTAATATTTTGTTTGATGAGGCACTTAAAAAAACTTTTAAATTTCAGTTTTGCTTCATACACAGGAAGTGCTATACATGAACCAATAAGGAATAAACAAAATTAATCTGAAAACTTTTGGAGACTTGTATGTTCAGGTGTTAGTGAAAACATATCTTCATATATTCTTGCATGATATTTAATTTCAAAGATTGTACTGAGTATAAATGCCCAATTATTTCATGAAAATTCATTCTAAAGGATAAAATGAGTTACTCTTGTTCATTTCAGATGGTTCGCGTGCATAAGCTAAACCACGGAGAGGGCTGGACTGACACCCCAATTGCGTTTCAACAGGGTGGTGGAATTCGAACATCGATTAATGCAAGCAGTGAAGATGGCAAGTATATTTCTAAACAGAAATGTGTTTGAATACTATTTTTTAACATTCAAAACAAAAGAATCTTTTATCTACTGCTTTAAGGAAGAGGACCACATTTTACTGACATTTCTGATTAAGGAATACCAGGAGTCTATATGAAATGCCTCTGTGTTATACAACAGATCAAATTGAAATTGTGTAGGTACACACTGATGTAGGCCGAACGTATTAAAAGAACAAATAAAGAAAAAAACTGCAAATTTTTGTTTAAGTGAAGTGGTTGGTATTTACATTTTAGTGCATGATTTGTGAGAAATGTATTATTTGAACAGAAAAATATAAAATTATGAAACAAACGACATTTGTGGAAAATAAAACAGAGATTATGCAGCATGTTGTTCAAATGCAGCAAATTTAAATCTAAATACAAAATGAATTTCTAGGCGTGTTCACGTACATGTGTTCGTACATGCAAATGCAGGTGATTTAAAGATTAAAAGTGTCAGTATCTGTCTGTACTTCTGGAAATTAACTGTTTGAAGGCCATGATTTCCTCATTATTAATCATTTTGTATAACATATTTCAATTTCACCAATGAAAATTAAAAATATCTTTATGTTTCAAATACCATAATTAAATAACAGTACATCCAAGACATTAGACTAATTATGTTGAAATACTGGGCCATTTGTTGCTTTCATTCTGGACTTCTGACACAATCTACACTGACTCTAATGCCACTAAACACCAGAAATGACTTATGTTCTGTACTGCTCCCATACTGCATGTCCTATATCAGTATGATGATCCTAACAATACAGCATAAGACCTTGAAGAGAAAATTACATTTCACAACATGGGTTGTGCTTCCTGCTATAAACAATCAGACTGTAAGGGCTTTTATTACTTAAGAAATTTTCTGCCAGGTAGAAAATCTAACAACTATTCCTCCATCTTTCTGTCTGAGGTTACATGCACCCACCTCCCCACACATGGCTGGCACTAGTAATAAAATAGACAATACCATCTTAGCATGAAAATTGATCTTTTAAAACCTAGTGGTTACTTTATATACCATCAGATTTGGCATTCAAAATTTTATATTCTGCACACAGATTTCGTATGTTTTGTATGTATCTCAGAACAAACATCTGCTTTTGCTCTATACAACATAAAGTGGCAAGTTTTTATAACCGAGATGGAGAGTATTTACCATTCAGTAGTAACTGGGTCTTTAAACAAAAAGATTATGTTAAGTCCTTAAGGGGTTAAGAAAAATCTTAGTCCTTTACAGAATGGTTTAAAAATGTAATATGAGACAAGAAACAGCAGTTATCATTAACTATTCATAAATGGCATTAAGACACTGACATCATGGCATGGAATTGGTTGAGATAATCTTTTCATCACCTAGTCACAAATTAACATAACCTAATTCAGCAACTAGTTTAATATTTTTTTTTGCATCATAATTCAGCATACCCACATGTATTATTACATTATCTTCCACATGGTTACCCTACCAGCATCTTCTGTTAACATCTGGTCTCTGTGTGTAACACAATGCAATGTCCTTTGTTTGACTACATATATAAACCCAAATAGTGTTCTGTAATTTAAACCATGCTGAATGGAATGGCTACACCACCATGACTTCTTCACCAGACTGTTTTAGCAGCAGCTTGCACCAATGGAACTGGTTCTGTTTAGGATATGAAATTTAATGTGGTATACTCAGAACTCAAAATCTTGCTTTTATTCCTTTCCATATTGTGTGAAAATGTTAAGACCAACAAGTGTAAACTGTTTTATTTAACCCACACAGAGTTTATCATACTGCTTGGTTTTTTTTTTTTTTTTACATATCTTAGAAGCAAATTATATCTTGTATACATACTGAACAGTAAAAGGCAAAGTACTTTATGTTTTGTATTTATATGATAATAAATAAACTGGTGTAAAACAGTTAGGACAACAGCATGGTAGATGTAGTTTCTTGTGTGCAGAAGGGTAAGTTGAGTAGAAATTTGGTGAACTGGTGAAGAGGGTCAGCATATGTCATTTGTAACTCCTGTGTGCACACATTAAACAAACAACTTAATATAATAAAAGTCTGTTTAAAATCATAATGCCTTAACTGATGCAGGTAAGGTGACACTGGGGGATCTCATGTCGGTACTTCCCTTCATTAATACCATGGTGAAAATGCCCCTCAAGGGATCTGACCTCTTGGAAGTGCTGGAATGGAGTGTGTATGATTACAATGAAAGTGAGCGTAAGGGAAAGTTTCTTCAGTATTCAGGTAAGCAAAACTTTAGAGTATGACATACAGTGTACTTGACTGGGTACCTACAGCTTGTTTGAAAATGAAATGTGAGAAAAGTTAATACCAGTGTATAAAACCTTTGAATAAAATATAGTGCAAATCCTTTTGATAAAATATGAATTGCAATACACATGTTGCAGCAAAAATTTCACCATCTTTGGGGGTGTTAAACTCTTAAAATCTTAGTGGTTGCTACATACCTCACCAGGTTTAATACTAACAAATTATATTAAAATAAACTGTACATAACAACTGCAATTTTTATTATCAGTATTTAATATTTAGTGCAATATATTTTGGCTGGCTTGGCCATTTTCAGGAAATAAAAAATACACAACACTTGGGAGGTTAACTGCAAGTGTTTTGTATTTTGTATCACCTGAAGATCGCCAAGCTTGTCAAAACATGTTGTAATAAGTATTAAATACTGACAATTAAAATTTTAGTTGTGATTAATGGTTTATTCTAATATAATTTTCACATAATCACAACAGTATGTAAAGAATAAAGGTTAATACTAATAGCTTTGCATTTTTCTCACACAATGTATTTATTTGTTCCACAAGATTTGAAAAACAAGTGACCATTATCCCCCTCTACAGCATTAGGCCAGCTGGTCCTTCTGATGAAATTACAGCTAGATTTTCGGAACCTAATATGAGTAGTCGCAATGGCTGCCCCTAACAGACATTATGAACTAAAAAAATTACAATTATTTATTGAATTTACTCTTATTGGCCATACTAACTTAAAATTTGGTAAGCACAAAAAAAAGTCTCATTTTAAATATTCATTTTGCTGCTCCTTGGACTGTGCTGCACTCGCACCACTCTCCGCACCCCCCCCCCCTCCCGGCTATGTCCCTGAATAAGAGTACACTGCTTTCTCTGTAAAGTAGCAACTGAGTATATATAATACAGGTTAATATGAGCGAGTGCTGAAAGGGTTCATTAATTGTATCATGTTTCATAAAATGCAGAACATTTAATAGCTTATGACATCACTATAACATCCCTGAAGGGGGTAAAATTTTATCCAAACATGTGGACTGAATTAAGTAGCTTGTATAATCACCATCAATTTCATATTATTTAATAACACATACACTCATAAGCCATAAATGTGCATCTTCCCCACTGTCCCATTCTATTTATTGAAATACATTTTCATTGGAATACTACTAAAACTAAACTTATTTCAGGGCAAATATAATGAATAAAAATTACTGGCAACCTAAATATCCAAAATGTAATTCTGTAATAAAATATCACACTCTGGACCATGGTCAATGATATTTTTCTCTCTGACCTATTACTGGATGTCATGGGCATGAAATAAATGATGCATAACACAACCAGAATGAGTGGAAAATAATTTACAGCACAATGCAAAAGAAACAGGGAAGAACATGTTGAAAGAATGAGGATTCCAAAAAGACATCAAAATATCATCAAACAAGAAAAGTTGGAAAGTATCTCTGAGATGAATTCATTTTTTCTCAATAGTCCTCACACTGAAAAAGATGACGATGACAAAAGAAATTATGGGTCAGTGTCCAAGAGCAAAAAGAGGCAAATGTGTTAATAACTCTTTTTATGGAAAGCTTATGATGGTGTGCTAAATAATTCTGCATGAATATAAGTTTTCAGATTAGCCAATCAAAAGCCATATGTTTGTTCCACATACCTTATAAAAATTATGTTGATGTTTTTGTCTAATTACAATTGCTTATCAATTTCAGGTCTGAAAGTGGAATATGACTTAAGTCAACCAAATGGGAAACGTGTTACAAAAGCACTTGCAAGGTGTGGGGCATGTCGAGTACCAATATATGAACCGGTAGCAGAAAATAAAACTTACAATATTATCATGTCAACTTTTCTTGCCAAAGGTGGAGATGGTTTTACGGTCCTTGGGAAGAACTACAAAAAAGAACAAGAGATGGGTACGTTCACAATATACTCCATTACCTGAACAGCCTAACTCTGGGACAGTCTGCTGTGCCAGAGTTCAAGTATAGGTAAGGTGTTCATGGCTTTGAACATTAAGATTGCAGTCTTTTGGAATGAGACTACTTACATCCTGAAGATGGTAAAACAGGTTACTCTGTGAACATTGGCACCTATCTACCAAACTACATGGTGTCACATCTCAGAAGACTGCACTCTTTAAGCTGAAGTGTTTGAGAATCACAGTAATGGGCAGAAAAAAAATTATGCCCACAGTGACATTAACAGAAAATTACATTAGGCATGTGTTACTTTGCTATTTTCAGAATCATTTGTCTTCTTTCTGTCTGTTTAGAAAACCTAAAGATTAAAATATATGTATAGCACTACAATTTTACTGAAGTGTTCGGGTGTGAAACTTGGCCTCTCACTCTTAGGGTAGCATTCATGTTGAAGGTGTTTGAGAACAAAGTAATGAGTTAATATATGTCTCAAAGACAGGGACAGTAAATGACACACAAAAGTGCACAACAAAGCTCCATACAATGGAAGATTAAATCAAAGACAATGAGATGGATGAGAGAAGTGCATACAAATTTTTGTTAGAAACAGCTGATGGGCACAGGCATATATAGCAGGGCAACATACAGTGGATTACACAGGAACGATATGTAACGGCGTAGACTGAATTCAAGGGGCTCAGGATTGGATCAAACCACACAGCAAGCTTTTGTGAACATAGAAATAAACCATCAAGTTCTGTGGAAGCACAGAATTATTTCATCACTTGAGCCACTATAAATTTTTCACCGAGCCTGTATCATGAAGCTACTCAGTCAGTCAGTAAGACAGACAGTTAGTTTTCACCAATTTGGAATACATCTGGTCCTCATCACAGTTGGTGCCAGCTATTCTGGAATTACTTGTAATTTCTCTCAGCCATTCCACACAAATTTACAGCTGTTTTTATGTTATACAAAGTACACAGTCAATTTTTCATGCTTAAATTACCTTTAAATCATCTTGTCATTCAACTTCCTAACTACATGCAATGGGCTGACCACTCATCATCCACTGTCACTACTAACCAATTTAGTAACTGTAAACAACATAACTGAAACAACACCAGATCATGTACATATGCGAACTGCAAAAATGTGATCAGTTTGATGGGGAGGGTTTCCCATTATCCAAAAAAGAGGAGAGATGTGAAGACTCTTGACAGTCCATGGGTCACATAAACAGGGTTCGATTCTCAGCAGGGGCAGCAATTTGTTTTTTGCCTTCACACCCAGGCTACAAAACAATGGTACTGCAGTAACAGCAGTTACAATGTGAACCTGAGCAATGACTTTCCAACTAATGCTAAAATATTAAATTCACAGAACTTTGCTCCTATTATCCTTTAATCTGGCATGATGCTTTGGTACAAGATAGCCTTATTTCAACCTAGAGTGAAAAAGCTATGCGTGCAGCCTTTTAGTTTTGCCTTAATTGTGAATGCATTTTCATTTCATAGCCTAAACTCACTTGGTTAGTAGCTAAGGTCATATAAGAATGGAAGAGCTTACATAATATCAAATGAAAAGACACAATGGTTACACATAGTGATATGGGAAGGATGAAGGACAGATAGCATTTGTGGAATAGTTTAAATAGTTCTGTCCTGTGATTTCTCTGGCACACCCATGAGAAACCATAAATATTTCAGCAAAGACTCCAACCTCCTGACTACACATTAGAGGAACTACTACATGTCTGAATTCAATATTCTGTTGAAATAATGGAAAAACTTACATTGTGCTCTTTTAACTTTTAGATGAAACTGATGTAAATATGGTGGACGAGTATTTCCACCGAAGGAGTCCTGTATATCCTGGAGTGGACGGGCGAATCAAAATTGTGAATAAGCCACCTGCACCATCTGCAGCATCGCAACTTGGATCCTTCTTTCTACTGCCCTTCCTTGTGCCTCTAGCCACTGTCATACGTATGCTGTGATAGTAAGTTGCCTAAGGAAAGTGTTACATGTGTGGGATGTAATGAAACAGAAATGCAGGACAAGACAAAAAACATACTTCATTCCTTAATGATTTCTTTATTTGTAACATGAAAATAAACTTCATACGGTAAGATATTCAACATACCAATCAGCTCCAGAAAAATCTGAGAGATTTTGATAGAATTCACGTTTATGAACATTTTTCAGGAACAAGTACAGCTGTCAGTAACATGAATGGTTATGAAGTGCCTGAAAGATAGAGAATGGACTGTGACGTTGAAGATTACCATCTCCCATAATGTGATGCTATGTAAATGTATATAATCTACTGATGTTTTGAAGGAACGTGCTGCCTACATCTTCAACATATGAGACTGGGGGGGGGGGAGTTTAAGAAGAAACAACCTGATGATGCAGTGTGTTCCTCCAGAACATTATCATTAGACCCAAAAACACATTAATTTTCTGGATAAAAGAGGTTCATCAATTCCAAGGAGGGGCAAGAATTTTAAGTGACAGTACTGTCAAATGTTAAAATTAATTACCAGCTACAGGGACCATACAGCCCCTCATTTAGTCGCCCCTGTGGGTAAAACTGACCACTCACCCACATCCAGTACTGCACAATGAATGGTGAACTGCACTCCCTTATGTGTTTTCATGGACAGAATTGAGATTTCACCTCCTGCTTACTTTACTAACAGTTTACAAAATATTATCACTTTAGGCCATTTTAGCCATTTGAGGCTGTCATTATATCTGAAAGCCAAGTGGCCTGAGAAATACATATGTACTGTATATTGCCAGGGAACCATTTGCATTAATGATGTTTTACACCAATATTTTTTGCTACCATTCTCACAGAACTACCTTTCCTGACCAGCATGTGACATGACCATGTATGTGCAAGGGCATCTCATGTTATTTCAGTGAAAGAGTACTTTTATAGTAATTAATATTCAAAAAGTGCCAAATATATTGCACAAAGTGTATAAATAAGGCACACTGCATTTTAAGATTATGACAGAATACAGAGACAATGCAGATATTAAAACCACCAGCAAATGTCTGCACAACATGTCACAATGGCAGATGTCAATTTACAATGACTTTTTATTCACAATTTCCACATTATTTGTAATTTGAGCAATCAACTATGTCATTTTGCATTTCACTAAAAACCTCAATTAAAACAGCATTTTTTAAAAATCTACATCACAGGGAACCCAGTTTCACACAGGAAAGTACCAACATTTTGGACAAACCTCTTGCCTCTATCTTCAGCACATACAATGGGAGTAGCAGATTCCTCCAAAGCATTGCTAACAATATATGAAATTATGTGGTGTGATAAACATGTGAATGCCACCTTATAAAAAAAAAAAAAACTTGGCAAACGAAGAATACGTTAGTATGGCCAAAATGGAATTCCTTTATTTTCAAAACAAATATGTGGAGTATAGCATTTCATAGACCACGGACAAGTGAGATGAGATACATGAAGAAATAGCACATGCCAATATAATAAGAATGAAAATGGAGCTCTGAGGCCACCTGTGACTGTACTGAGAAAACAAATTAGTCCTTGTAGCATATACAGCAGTAATTCACCACACGAAAGATGTATTACACAACACTGTAACAACATTATTCCTAGATTTAATTTAGTTACTATCTAACAAAAGAAACCTGCACAGTACATATCTGACAGCGTACATACTATAACTGAATAACGAACTGCAAAACAACTGTAGAAAATACTGTACAAGAAAACTGAAATTCAGAATGCCATATAGTGCATTTACTGCTTGCTTCAGTTACGACTAGAAATTTGGAACACAAATACTCTACTCACAGAAGGAGTTCAATAAACCATCAGTATAACAAGTGATGGGAGATGTACTTTCTACAAACAAATTAACAAACCTTCAACCAGTTATGAAAATTTTCTAGAACTATTATTAGACATGGAACTACAAAATACAGATGCAAACACTGCACCCATTGTGCAACAACCCCCCCCCCTCCTTCCCATGCCTTACTGTTGAACTCCTATTTCATGCACCTTCATTTACTGTTTTCTCTCAGTTAAGATCCCCTACAAGTACAGTCTTAGTATATGTAACATATTGCTAAAATGGTAAGAATTACTGATACTTTAGAGAAGCTTGCTGTTGCCTTCTTCAGGTCTGAAGGAATTATATTCCCACTGCAATCTGCAAAACCCCTGATTTAAATTACAGGATTTAATTTTTTCAAGTAAATTATTACTGCCACATACCAAAAAACCCAAACTGCTGTCAAGAATGGCCACAATTGGCTGCTAGACATGCTGCATTGTTCAGGAAATGAACCCAGCTCTCTGTCACACTGCATAGCATCATTTGGCACCAAAGGTTTAAGACACAAATATAGGAATGCCTTCTGTGGGAGAGTTGATAACCTTTATTGTTCAGAAATAGGAAGTTAAAATCTTCTGCTACTATGGTATTAGTTGCTGGGGGTAACAGTTTACTGTCTGTGAGCAGGGTACTGGTGTAGTAATGCATTGCATTGCTGGTAAAAGTTCACCTATGTTCTATTTTGAGGGTTAGGAAAATGTGTGACTTGATGTTCTTGAGGAGACATTTTGAATACAGGTTTGGAGTTAGATGAGGAAAGGAAAAAGGGAACAGAAACAATTGGGTGGTCCAACTCCTCCTGACTTTGATGCTGGGAGTGCCACACCACACACAACATTTACACCGTAGCTAGAAGACTAACAGCACATTAACTGCAGAGGAAATTGCTCACAGTCGGAGGTCAGCTCCAAACTTTCTCAGTTGAAACTTGAGATTTTCTGGCACAGGCACTCAATGGAACATGCTTGACTCCCACAGTCTTAATGTGACATGACATGAGTAAGCACAAGTAAGTCAGCAAGGAGAATGTGCTTCAGTCTGCCCAGTCCTGACATGCATGCAATTGCTAAGGAAACCACCTACACAGTAACTCGAATTACATCTCTGGTGGATGACCAGTAAGGAGACACAAATTTACCCATTCCCACAACAGTCCATGAAAACTGGGCTGTTCCTAACTTTGGAACCAGCCAACTGAAATCTGTCTAATTTGTGAAATGTTCAAAGATGAATAATCTTACATAGTATAAAGATATGCTTGTGAAATTCACTATCACCCTATAAATATATATATAGTCAAACTTAGTTATTTCATCATGAAAGGGACTGAATATTTTGTGTCTTTATGAACGATTGTTGTTCTAACCAAGGAGTGTAATGTTATGGCTAGCAATAAAGAATTAATTTGCACCGAAAAATATCTGATGCTCTAGGAGAGGTGTCACAAAAACCCACGTCATTATAACCCAGTTTAGCTGTATATGGAATATATTCGTAAGTCTTACATATACACGGAGGCTGTACTCTGTCTAAAGGACATATTAAATTTTGTTGTGTATGTTATCAAACAAAATTGAACACATACAGATTTTGTGTTATATGCAAATGAACTATATTTTGAAAGTCTTTTTATAATTGGAGTTTTGAAATACATAATACAGTGTGTAGTTATGTAAAGATATAATTCCATATTACAAGGTCAAGTGCAATGTTCTTAAGTAACGTAAAGCAAATAAAACAAGGGAGAAACCAAATACAGTGATTCTGAACAAGGTACAACCAAAATTCAAGTGTCTGTGTAATTATTTAAATGTAAACAAAGTAGATGTGTCAGTTCCATAAATACACACCCACATCCTAAGAAACCTCACCTATCAACTCAGCTAAAGAAGGGCAGACCTACGATGACATCTGAATATGAAGAGCGGGTCAAAGTGCATACATCTGAATAAGCAGCCAATGGGGCATACCAATGGTGAAATAGGGCTTGATACAGTAAGAAGGGCACAAGGGAAAGAGGTCAGGCACAGAAGTATATGAACATATATATGTAATTACTAATTTGGAAAAACAAAAAGTAAAACTGAAATGAAGTAACCAATTTAATGTAAGAATACCCACTGGATGAGATACGAATGTTCCTAACAATAGGGTAATGACAGCCAATGGATGGGACCTACATTGAAATACAAGGCACACATTCTACAATTTTTTACATGTCACAGGTACAGGATGGGAAGATATATGATAATATTAACACTGGATCTAATGAGGATAAACCTGTCACCCAGTCCCACTTACTTCCACACTCTGTGTACACAGCGTCATGTTCGAGTGCAGCGAAACTGTAATGTTGCTCTTTGAAAATGCGACATAAAACTGCACACAGCTTCTCCTAGCCAGAACTAATAGCATTTAATTTGTATGAGTAACAATTGGCTGTCATGGCATAACACTGTTTAATGGCTTCTTGACAGTCACTGTATTCTTTCCAAGGTCGCTGTATGAACCTGTCAAGCAACTGCATATGAAAAACCAACTTCTGAGCAAGCTCCTCCCAGTGGCAACCTTTCCCTGACATAACCTGTCCAAGATTTTGAGCAAATTCTTCTGAAGATTTCTCAATGTTACTGATAATTTCTGTCATGTTGTGGGATTCATTACAGTTGTTACAGATCGCAACCTTATTTCCTGATGGATCAACAGCTGGGCTTGGTAAAATATGTCTGCACCTGTACAGATTATAAAAATCACAATAGGTCACACAGCATAGCAATAATGTATATTTCTGTGGACAGATTACTGTACCTATACATATCCACACAAAC
>Ga0123352_10002108_pt1 | contig 27444 bp, 14 predicted proteins | sample TergutLab28metaG_FD_89700 | JGI IMG/M metagenome (GOLD analysis project Ga0123352, IMG submission 89700) | Labiotermes labralis P1 segment gut microbial communities from Petit-Saut dam, French Guiana - Lab288 P1 | ecosystem: Host-associated > Arthropoda: Insects > Digestive system > Gut ... | reverse complement strand
CCTCTAAAGTTGCATTTTATATATTTATTCAACAAATATAGGTACTGAATATTTTAAACATGGTATATACTCTCTGTTTTTTTCTCTTCAAAATGCAGTTTGTTTCATAATTCTAACGTATTTTGTTCCTGTATTGTTCACATTTTATACACAGGATGTGCTAAAATGTAAAAAATAATTCTGGCACCAAAAGTTAATAAGTAATGCTGACATAATATCTGGCAGCAGAGAAGTTTACACCTGCAGGTATTATGTGATTTAGCACTTTGTGTTTCTTTGTTCTGGATACTTCTCATTTGCTGCTTTTGTATTATGTCAGTCTACTGGCAGATTTTTTATACTTGTGAACAAAAAATTACATCACTATAATGTTATTACAGATGGCAAAATTTTTTATTATGCGTTCAACATCTAATTGCACATTGTACGCATTTAAGTATTACACCATTTCTCATGGGTCATTATAGTCCTGAAGGTTTACAGTACAACGTGCCAGCATAATCACTTGAATAGCTGCAGCAGTTGGAATCTGACACAGAACATGCAATGTAATTATCCATATTGTAGAAGTCACAAATTCACTTCTTGGCTCAAAGTCTGGCAAGCCCTTCATATTTTTCTTAATCCCTTGTGGCAGATGCTATAATTTTATCTTCACGTAGGATGCCCTGTTTGAAGTGTTTAATTCATGGTTATCCTCTTATTTACCATTATATTATTCATGCAGCTGGTGGTTGTTAAAAAATGAGAAGGATATGAATTAAAACCCTCTTCTGATATTTTCCTTGTAGAATTCATATGTTAAGATGTATTCTTGCAAGACATGACAAACCAATCTTCTTTCACATGTTGTATTTTTAGTCTCGGTAGACATCCAAGCAGTCAGTGACACAGGTGAAATCTGGTAACTTTGTAACAAGTTTTGTGAAAATTTTCTTTACAGCCATAGTATTTGTAATATGTGGTTATTGGGTGTTAGTGAAACACATTTGTGTGTTTCTACTAGACCTGGATAACTGTTAGTTTTGGCTATGTTTTCTGTTTAATCCAGCTACCTGTTCTTTCAAGCTTGATTCCTAGATGATTAAATTCATGAGCTGCCTCATTATTCTGCTCATTCATTATGCATCTCTCAGTTGCCTTTAATTTTTCTCCTTTTTAAAATACTGTTGTTTTTGTTTTGTTCAGCATACATAATAAATTACAGTTTTTAGATTATTTATCTACTAGTTTAATTTTCTTTTATAACCTGTAAGTTGTAAAATATGCTATAGCCAAATTGTCTTGAAATAATAGTCGTGTTATTCTTATCCATTTATCATTCTGTAATATTATTTGTAAAGTTATTAGGTAAATACAGATGAAAGCCACAACCTTAATGGATGCCTTTTGCTTGTGGTGCACAGCTGTGTATTTGGTTTGCTCCACACTTTGCACAGAATTTTATAAAATCATACATTGTTTTTGTACAATTAATTATATTCTTACTTACATATATTTTTCTCATTTTAAACCTCAGAGATTCTCTATTAATGGAGTCAGATGCCATCTCTAGTTTACAAAACACCAGTTTAATCTGTTTCTTTGTGCTCTCACAATTTGTTATAAAAATATTTACTGTTCTTCCTCCTTTATTATATCCTGTTTGAAGCACGGTCGGGTTTTTATGACACAATAACCAGTCTCTGAGCTGTTATTCCTGTTTTTCTCAGAATTGGCAGTAATGAAACTTCTCAGTAGTTAATGGCCTCTCGCTGATTTCCCTTCCTCTTGGAAAGTTTCGTCAAGATTTCAGTGCCTTCATCGTTAGTAACCAATGTCCTTCTTGCCTCAGTTGGTATACCATCACACCCTGTTGCATCGTTATTTTCCATATCCATGGTAGCTTTCACCTCTTGTACTGTAAAAACATAATCCAATTCATCTATATTTTCTGGGCCTAAAACCTGAAATTCTTATATTAACGACCGTTTGCTTTTTTAAGCAACGTACAGAAGAGTCTTAAACAGCTGCCTGTATTCAGAGTCTCAGTTTTTAAATGTTTATTCAAAATTAAATGATTATATTAGTAACAATAACAACTATTTCGGGGAAATCACTAATGAAACATTACTGGTGAATTGAATTTCTTTTAACGGCAAGGTAGCCGTTTACCAGCAAGCCCTGAAAAGGAGACTCAATAGAGTTGCATTTATACCCGTGGAAAGTGAAGTAATAAGAAGCCGCCAAAAATCATAATGAGAAGCTTCATAATAAAGTGTCGCACTGCGCGTGTTCAACAGGAGGAGGCTTACAAGGGCCGGACACATGGATAAAGGATATCCTGTGTACGTCCGGACCTAAGGTACCAAGTTCGGAGCACCGCATCTTCGACATCGCGTAAATGACCTGTGGAGGGTCAAACTGGAATACGCTACTTCTGGATACCCTCCTTAGGCGGGCTTTCGTGAACATGGCGATAAGCGTTCGCGTTCCATGAATGCAGGGAAAGCTTATACGGTTGACTAGGTGGTCGAACAGGACCCTTCTAGGATGTGGTGGATGTGGTTACAATAAGTGAAATGTCGTATAGCATTTCATAATTATGTCGATAGTTCAGTACGCCTGCTGAGTTTGTTTCGTAAAACGTCTGCAGTTGCAAGAATGTCATAAAAATAACCGTATAATTCTCATTGTGGTGGTATAAAATAACAGAACTCATAGCTGCACCCGCATGTTATATCAGTTCAAGTCAGCCAGAAAGTTTAACGAACGCGATACGCTCTTCACTGCACACTAGAATTGTTTGAAAACGGTGAAGGATGTGTGCGTTTTTCATGGGCGTTTGAGCTATTTTCCGACCTGCATATTTTAGTAAGGCACAGCTGGTTCGTCCTGTAGCCGTGGCTGTAATCTGTCATTGACGCAAATGAGTAGGCCTATAGCCAGAATGGGTAGAGTCCCTATACTGAATTACTTACAAACGTATGCCGATCGTGTGGCGTTTTGTGTTGCTTCGAGTCCCAGGGTGAAATGTGTGAACATGGCTTCGATGCTTAACGCTTACGGAGCTGCTGATTTATTAAATTCAACGTGATTTTGATGATACATAATTAAGGTTCTGACTGTAAAGTAATAACGTAAACTATAGGGTGTCCCTAGACGGTAAGTAATATTGTGTGACAGTATTGCGCCGTATTGTGGACCGTCTGGTTTTAATATTGAATGTTTGCTCAGCATATTGTGTCAGCAGATTACGCTTGATTTTATTGCGCAGTCATGAACACACTGAATGTCTGTGGTCGGTATTGCATAACATACCTAGTACATTCCGTTACTGTCTGTCCAGCAGCGAAAATTTCAGATCTTCAAAAATATTCAGAGTGGCCAAGTAGCGTCAGGAAGTGGATGTACGCCGAATGGGAGTGACGGCTTCTCGCTGTCTTGTAGTGAGTGGAGGGGTAACAGTCTCGAGTAGCACATCAAACGATGGACCATCACACCACAGAAGATTTTTCTAGTTGTTTGGCTCACTCGATGTTAAGTCTGTCGCAACGTTTTCGTTTGTATGTTGTGGTCTTCGTTTGTACCATTCTTTGGTCCACCGGCGATACTTTTTCTTTTTCAAACACAAGGGTCAAGCACCAACAGCGCCAGTATCAACACATTTACTCGTCCTGATCCGCGGACAGAATGAAGTACTGCACAATAATCGTGTAGGGAGAAACACCTTGCACGGCATTAATTAAAGGAGAAAATGTCGGATAATAATCTTGACCCTCTAGGACACGCTTAAGAGTGTGTGAGAGGGAAATGCTGGAGCGGAGAAGTGGCTGTTGGGAGGTAAGGCGGACAGTGACATGAGGATTACACAGCGGAGAGTGTCTTAATTTGCACTCCTAAGTCGGTATGATGAATGAGTTGGACGGAACGTATAAATCACATGGGGAAGGAAATGCACTCAAAAATTTGGCGAGAAAGCGCTTGACTGGCCTAACACACTCGTTGTATTTAACTGTTAAACCCGGACTAAACTCAGTGGATACTTCGACTTTCAGAATAACAACTTTCGCTTACTAATCCACGAAGTGCCATTACGTGATGTGGTGGTTGTTGTCATGTGCTGTGTGTGTAGCTAGGTTTATTGGGACCGTTTTTTTTTTCTTAGAGCATAAATTCACAGCGGTATGTTTTACAGATTCTGACACCATTTGTGAAGACCTTTCCGCTTACGAGAAGACGATATTTGTGGGGCGTGTTAAAGGAAAAAGTGTGTATTGATAATCCTCGCACTGAAGACGATCCGGTTAAACGCTTTCCGGTTGTAATGTCTTCAGTTTCACCAGCAGAACTTCGACGTGCAGTAAACAAAAGCGTGTTTGTTCGATACGACACGCCTGCGAGCCGAAGGAAACTATTGTCAGCACCATCTTGAAATATTACGAATAAAAGCGTAATGTTAACCGAGGCACGCTAACATAAATCTTTCCCTCACCTTCAGATAAATAAAGGAAGTAAAAAATTTCGATAGCAAACAGGTCCAGCCTGCTGTTATGTAATAGAATCTTCACTCTTCGGAAGTTTTCAGAGGTGTAGGTGTCGAGTGTCTTTAATTATGACTTAGCCGGATTTGGTGTTGATTATTTCACGTGCAGTATTGTGGATTTGAAGCCAACAAAATGCCATATTACGAAAAGGGATGGTTGAAAGGTATCTGGGTAAAGCTGCCTTTGAACATTTTTCCACTCTGTTACCAAATATTTGAAAAGTACTTGGTTCCTGTATGATCGTCACCAAGATATCATCCATTTGAACTGATTTTAAAATTCAATTAAAAAAACAACCAACGTGACGTTGGCACGCGGCCGTAAGTTTTGCAAAGTATCTGAAGGCAGAAGCAAAAGCTATGAAAACTTAGCACTTCTACAGTGGAAGGGCAGCTCGATGGCCATTTATCGTTGTTAGTGTGACGTGTGGAGGAGAGTCAAACTCATTGAAAACCTCACTTTCGTTTTACTTCGTGTCTATAACAGCAATGGAGGAAGACTGTCTTCATCATTCCCTGTTCTCAGGATTACTGCTTTCTCTGAAAAATCATAACTGACTTCCATTTTCTGGACGACTTGAAACAAACCAACAGTTTTTTTTTGCCACATGAGCACATGAAGTCACATCACAACAAACTTACGGATGATACATGTAGTGGGAAACACTTCCTTTGTGGTGCTGTGGTGACAAAAAGTGTGTTCATGTGGAATTTGTGGTGCATAAAGTGTTGGGACGGGTGTTTTTCCGAGTACTCCGGCTTTCCCCGTCATTTTTCCACCATTTTTGCATGCTCGTATTTCATTCATCAGTTTCCGACCATGTATAATCTTCGCAGTTGGCATTGTGGCTAAGTGAAACACTGAAAAAGGAATATTAACTGTTCTGGATCGCAACAGCAATTTCAACCACGAAGAGAGAGTATCACAGTGCGCACTTCGTAATGCATTGCGCAGCGCTGTTCTCATTGTTACGTTATAACGTGCACATCACATTGTTGTGATTTTTACACTTCGTGATCCGAATACAATGGAACAAAAACAACCATTCCCCTCTATTTTTATTTGGATGTCGAAGAGTAATTTGAACCCGAACTGCTAATTGAATTTTAACAAAGCGGAATCATAGAGATTTCGTAGGAGAGAGAGAAGTCCGGGGTTTGACCATGTGCTTTCCATCGACAACGGTGGCTGGAAATCGAGACCTGTCAGCATTTCTGTAGAGGTTCGCGAACGATAAGGCTCATTAAACTACGATCCGGTAAACGCCACGAAAAGTCCATTTGATGTGGTTTAATTGAATTTTAATACAAACGTGTGCATCTTCCCATTTCAGTCTGTTGTACTGCATGTTTATGTTAGGAAAATTACATTGTTCATTCAAGTTGTGTGTTTTTATGATTCTGTTTGTTCAGTTCTGTATTAACTTTATGTGCAAGTGCCATCACTTGAAACTGTATAAAGCCTCCAACCAGTCGCTATTTACAAGAGAGCAGCCAGTACAATCAACAGCATAACTTCACAAGTTAGTGGAATAGCACGAAACCTTCGTGTCAAACAGATGACTGTAATTTATGTACAGTGTGTGTCAAATATTGGAAGAAGTGGATACAGCAAAGAAAACCATGATATTTAAAATGGCGCGCGCACCCCCCCCCATACACACACACACACACACACACAAAGCATGTTGTTTCGCGCACGTAAAACAGAAAGTAGGAGCATTTATAGTTTTTCGTGAAGTACAGAATTTTGGCGATGTTTCATCTGCCTGCGTCTACGAAATCACTACCACAAACTATTAGGATCGTGACCATGTGTCTTGACTAGCCGCTTATCCGGCCTTTGCCCGGCATGGAAGCATATTCTGCGTGCAGCAATTTAAACCTTTCTTACTACTGGACGCATTGTTTCCTACTTCTGTTACCTCACAGGGAACGTCCTGCAACCATGATAACCGTGTTCGATTTCTTCATCGCTTCCCATAGAAAGAGCACGGCAACGCAAGGAGGTAAGGAAAGAACGAACCAAACTCACTGTAGGCGCGTTCGCAGAGTTGCGAAAATTGACTGTTTTCATCATGACTGCCCGTTCGTCCGCATAATACAACTTGACATCTGCTGGACAGATTTTCGTGAAATTTTATATTGGAGGTTTTACAAAAACCTATCGAGAAATTTCGAGTTTTGTTAAAATCGGACAAGAATGACGGTTGCTTTTCATGAAGACCTACGTACATTTACATTTTCTTTCTTTTTACTATTACCGTGGTTGTCTTAGTTATCAAGGGCGAATATGTTCCTGTAGCTGGGTACCTTTGCTACCGTGGTTACCAAGTGTACCATTACGGTTCGTTACTGTAGTTAACACGAACGCGCCGGAAGTGTTCCGCTCTCCGGGCATTTTCTATCTTCTGTTATGTGTACGTGGTGTGTGCGCGCGCACGTGTATGTAATATATTAAAAATATTTAAATTGTTTCAGAAATGATGATGTCAATATTCAAAAAGGTTTCTTATCGGAGATTTGATTCCTCCATTGTACGGTACGGGATCATTTTCTTCTTGAATGTCGAACAAGTTATGCTTAAACATCAAACAATTCGCAAAACCTCTCGTGGAACACAGAACGCAACTAGACGAAAGAAATGGACAAAATATCGGTGCTGTCGACCATCTACAGCACACAACTGATTCAAAATTGGAAAGCATGTATGGGTGTTTTAAGAGGGTATGGAGCCTTGCTTAGGTAGGGCTGGTTGGAAATAACTTACCTCCGCCGCCAGAATAAATCAGAAGTGGTGGTAATGTCCGTAGCATTTGCTTTCACCATCCTCTGCAGGTTTCAGATCGCTCGAATTAAAACACGTTTTCGGAACGCGCACACACACAGCCTTCTGCGAAGGAGCAGTAGTCCAACTGATTAGACTACAGACTAGTATTTCTTCGTATTTTTTTCTGTGCCCGTTTTAAGAACCAACCGTAACGATCGTCGGGTATCACATATTTGGAACGTTGAGCGGTGTGCATTCGGTGGCGGCCTTGGGTGTATAAATAGCTGGAAACAAATCCCATTGAGCAAGGAGGTGATGTGAGCGTGTCAGTTGTGAGTAGTTTTGGATGCTGGAGTGCAAACGTCGCGAGATGCTGGATGTGAAATTCGTCGGCTTGACTTGCGGAAGTCCGAATGCCGAAATCAAGTGTGTACATTCAGCTAAGCAACGGTGGGTTCTTCGCATTTGCCGGCTTCTTCAAAGTATTGGGTTCTCTTTACGACTGCCGAATTTGTTGACTTCTGTTCGTTTGTATTTACAGTTGTGTACGCCCGGTTCGAAGCACCTTTTGCGCATTTTGCAAGCGTCGATTGTAAAGGTGGATGAGTGCAATTTTTTGTGGCCAGCTTCTTAAAGGAGAAACGTGTTTTTAAGTGTCCCTATGTCGTTTTAAATCTGCTTGGGCACTCATATTTTCGGGATGTTGGTTTCACACAGTCAAAGGATTTGACATCGTTTTAAGGTTTTCGTTTTTAGGCTTTCGCAAAATTGCAAAAAGCAAATGTCAGGTTCATCATGTCTGATTGTGTATCCGTCATTCTGCCCACGTGGAATAACTGAGTTCCCAGTGGACGGACTTTCAAGAGATTTTATATTTGAGAAATTTTGGAAAATGAAGAAAATTCAAGTTTAATTAAAACCTGATAAGAATGACGCACTACTTGACATGGATGTCTATGAAAATTTATGATGCCTCACTCAATTCTTACATTGAGGAATGTTTGAGACAAAAGTTGTAGAGAGCAAACACAACATTTAGTAACTTTTTTCTGAAAATTGTGCCTTTTATGAGATAATGTGCAAAAAAAAATGGTACAGCTGGACAGGCCACAGGTGACAAAATGATATGATGCATGTACTTTGTGTGCTGGATAACTAAAACTACAAATGCACACTCAGAATATGTAATACTGCTCTTCGACGGCAACAGTGGTTGCACGAATGTGCTTCACTGTTGCATTCTGTGTACATTGCTTGTCTTGTTTAGTACTCATGTCAATTTTTTTGAAACTAACGGGGAAATCTTGTCTGTGGTAGGCTTAGTAGGAGGGGCAGAGTTCTTTGATCACTCAGACTTGCATTGTAAATTTTATGCATTTATTCATGCATTTATTCTGAATTATCTAATGAGGCTTCATTGCCATGTTTCAAAGAGGCTGAATCTATTCAAACGTCTCACACACTATTTGATATTTTAATAATGTAATATGCATTATCATACTTCACATGTCTTCACAGGCTGTATGTTACCTATGAGCTATAGCTTGTGCAGACCTCTACTAGATAATAAATACTACCACTGAATAAATGTATTTAATTAAACTGATTATTTCTCAGTGGTCCATAATGTTATTAAATTGTGTGTAGATTACCTGCGAAAAGGTGTGCCCTTCCCACAGTCTGGATATGATGAATTGGATTCTACACTAATTCCTCCACGCCAGGATCATTACAGGATAACACCATCACCAGGAGGTCCTATTGATCGATATGGTATGTTTTTTTTATTTGGTTAAAGTATTGCTGCCATCATCTTGTTTTTGTAGTTCTGGGACAGATTTATTACAAGATCATTAATTGGTTGTGTCTTTCATGTATTTAGTATTTAATACTGCTTCAGTTACTTCATATTCCTGTTTGTCAAGGAGGCACATATTCCTTTTTATGTACGTTTCACAAAAGATTATGATTCACATATAAAAATGCAGTCTTAGCCAGAATTCCTTACTGTAATGTACATGAAATGCCAACAACTTTCATACGATGTGCAACAATTTTCTAGACTGGCATGCTGTGTGTTATGTGTAAGGCACCAGTTTCAGTTGAAAACATGCTAGTATTGATATATTGAAATAAAAACCATGTAATGTGAGTGCAAATGTTGAAACTCATATTCTTATATCTTGGCTCCTCAGTTGTGATACTGCAGTCTGGTAGGTGGTTTGCAGCATTTTGGAGGACCATTCTTCCTCCATTTTCAGGGATTCAGACAGAAACTGGTGTAGCAAGTGAGAAAGAGAGAGTGATTGCTTAGCAGAGACTTAAAAATATTCATTTGAAGTAGATACATTGAATGTTGTAGTCCACTGGTTAAAAATTTACTCATGGCATGATGTGTGCTTGAACATGTTATAGACTGCGTTATATTTGTTCCATACATACATTCTCTGTGGTACTGCAATACATTAGCAGTCCACAGCAAATGCAGAGGATCTGAAAGAATTGGTGGTATTGACATGTATATAGCATTCTTAATAGGAGATACATGAAATCAGGGAACAATAAAAACTGAGCAAGGTGCTTCCATTTGTAAAGTTTCTGACCTCTGTTTAGAAGGTGCCCAGTTTGAATCTCAGCTGAGACACTCTTGACTGACATTTTTGTGATTTCCCAGACTGTGTTCCGGACTTCATGCTTCTATATGTGACCAGTATTTCTTCCTATCACAACAACAAAATTGTTGCCATGAAATACAAATTTAAGTGCACCCACATTCTCTTTGGCATATTTTGTTCTTGGTTTGTTTGAATATTCCTGGTTATGGCGTACACAGTGTAAGTCACAATATTATGTATGCTTGATCATGCTGTGGACAAGTTGTAATTAAAACTAGCTTATTGATAATGAAGAATGTGGAAGAAAAATAAAGTAATAATTCTCTAACTTTGCCACTTTGTACCAGATCTACAAAAGACATTTTTAACAGAAAAATAAATTTTTTGTGTCATCTCTCAAATCTGTATCTTATTAGTTTGAATGTTGTATCTTTTATGTCTTTTGATAATGTGTTAGTGATTGTATTTGTTTTGCTATTTCAGTAGATCAAATTACACATCCCTGGAACATAGATGACTCAGGGGAACCTTCACAACTACCCCATGGTAGGTTATTTGAACTGTGCTTGCGAATTCATGCAGGTCATTTGGTTTATAACCTTAATTTGGTTATTACTGCAGTTAGAAGTGCTGCACCAATTTTGCATGGCATACTTAACCAGTCATTGTAGTTTTGCTTTTTTTACTCATTTGAAAATTGGAAGCAATGCATAGGCAGTGCCATATATCACTTTGTTCCTTTGCATGCTTTATTTGCTTTGTTTCTTGATTGTAGGAGAGGATCCAAAACTAGTGTATGGGTATGGTCCCCCTTCTCCATACAGCACTGTTCCAGCTGCGTATGGTAGCAATGGCGCAGACCCCAGAACATATGAAGAAAATGGTCCACCTCCAAGAACTATCTTTGAGGATGAGGAGGAACTGCGAAAACGTCTTTCATTGCATCCTTCCATTCCTTCTTCCTCAGTTGATGATGAACAAAGGGGTTGGTTTTAATTTTTGGGTCTTTCATTTTGGCTTTGTGTTCGTCAGTAAATTGCATCATTAATGCTGTTGCTTTTTTCCTTTTCCTTTTTCTTTTTTTTAATCCGGTTCTTGAATTACAAATTTGCGGACAGTTGTGGTGTTGTTAAATTGTTTAATTAACTTTTATTTTTTTGTTACAATGTGCAATTCTTGCACACATAACAGATGTTACTTAAACCTAATTCTTAACCCTAATTTTATGTATATGTCAGATTTGACTCTGACATTGCCAGAGTCTGTATGGCTCATACACCCAAGTAATGCTGCTGCTACCATACAGTTTTTATCATTTATTAGTTACATGTGCCTGTAGTTCATTATCTTAATGTTCTTCAGGAAAAGAACACCATAACAAAATATAAGTAAAAGTAGAAGGATCATGTTACCTGAAATCCATGGGATTTTTAAAACAAACGCCATATCCATCTGTCATAATTTTAATTTAAACAGCTCCAGTGATCTAAATATTTAGTATGTGTTTAATTTAGGTTTCCAGCATCCACATGCAGTTCAACAAATCCTGACTTTCAGTATAGAATATGTGAGAATTTGGCAGAATGATTAATATTTTGTTGAAAGTTTGTATCGTACAATTATAAAAGTTGTATAGCATTTGTTTTTAATAACATGGAAATATGAATATGTCAGATTGCTGAATTGGGGAATAAATACCATTTCATAGAAAGGATTCGGATACATTGTACAAAATTTTGGTTTGGTAGCCTCAAGGGAAGAAGCCATGAGGGAGAACAGATGGGAAGTTAATATCAAAATGGTTTTCATGGAAAGTGGGGACTGGATTGAACCAGCTTATGTAGGGTACAGTGGTAGGCTTTTGTGAAATAGTAATGTACCTTTGGGTGCATCACAAGCAGAGAATTCTTGATCTTTTTTATAAATGGACTTAAGCAGAAGATTGTTCACTGTGGTTACTTTACTTTTTGTTTATGTTGAGATTGTCATAATTCACATAGATTTGTTGAGTAACAAAAGTATTTCAAGAAATTTTTCATAAGGTAGTTTATTGTTGTAAAGAGTCAGTTTACAATTACTATATTGGCCTGAATATGATCCCCCCCCCTCAATTGATTATCTGGTAAAAAGATGGGGGGGGAAGACACCTGTGATTGGTGGGCTGGGATAGTGTAGTTGTTATAGCGACTCACTACAGGACAAGCAGTTCGGGTATCATATCCTGGTGGGGGGGGGGGCAAAGAATTTCCGCACCCATCCGGACTGACCGTGAGGCCCATCCAGCCTCCCATATAATGGGTAATGAGTTCCTTTTCTGGAGGTAAAGCAGCTGGGGCTTGGCATTAACCCACTCCATCTAGCACTGAGGTTAAAGAAAGAGTACAACTATACATCTACTCCCACCTGGGCCTTCACGGCCTGTTCTAAGGTGAACTTACCCCTATCCTTTAATTGTGCACAAAGTTAAACACATTCTATTAATTGAGCAAGTTTTCTGCATCTGTCATAGCAAGGTGAATGAAGAAAACTGTACAGCTGCTACGTTAATTATGCGCATTATTTGATGTCTGATTGGTTGTTGATATGCTGACATCTCATTTCAAGTCAGGTTATTGAAGTGAGTACATGTTGAAGGTAATGTTCTGTAAAAACAATGGGTGATCTTATTGAAGGGAAAGGTTCAACAGCATTTGAGGTACTGATACTAATATTAAATTAATGACAATTAAAATAGCAGCAGAAACTAGTAACTCTGCTGTGGCTTGGTAATTTTGTTTATGATACTAGAGAAAGGAAAAGGAACTGTTAGTAAAATGGTCAGCATCAATCTGAAAGGCTTTGCATGGCCCCAGGTAGGGTAATTTTGATGTTACTGATGAAGACACTGTTGAATTTGTGCATGAAAATCTAAAAATTGCCTTACCAGAGAGCAGAGTATCAGGTGGAATTGCCTGTCATATGCCTGTTTCTGCACACTGAGAACATGATGATTTTAGATATGGGAGAGGTTATAAAAAATTGTGAAGCTCTTTCAAGTTTTGTTTAGATTAGCCCATCTGAATGAACGCAGTACGTGAAACCATGCCTGCATTTCTGTTTGCATGAGCATTTTATTTCTTTTCTGTGCATGCAAAGTATTGGCATCCCTGCTGTTCACATGCTCACTTCCTGTAACACTTTGGAACCATGAACAAGTTAGACAATAAAATTAGACATTATATTGTTTAAATTATGTTTGCCAAAAATGGAAATCTGGTGTTCAACATAATGTGTATTTTCTCCATATCGTAGCAGCAGTGCTACGGTCTGGCACAGTAGGAACTGTCTACTGATTGTACCAGTGTTAATAGGATTCCTATAGGAGCATATGTGCTAGAATGGTTATGCCATCTATATATTTTCTAACTTACATATTTCGTGTGTGATGTAACCTCATAATTAAAAATAATTGTAAGAAATTCATATGGCTTACTGAAATCATCAAGGAAGTTTTCACTGAATAATGAGTTATACCAAGCAACAAAATTATAATATTAAAACACTGCTCCCTTGATTTACATCACACTTACAGTCTTGAAAGCTGTGATGTAAACTCGAATTCTTTAAATGAGGACCAGCTGTTCTGTAGGTACAGTGCTGTGAACGAGGGAAGTGTCCCACGATTAAGGAACTGGACATTTTTATCTTTTACTGGGTAAACAGCAGTACATACTGATAAATAATTAGCTTTATTTAATGTGTGAAGTCAGCGATACATACTGGTAAGCAGTTAACTATGCTTGTGAAAAACACCCACTGATAATGTACTAAAACTCAATTATATATGTGGCCCATCTACACTGTGGGAGATACATATGTACAGCGCTTTGCACCTCCCACAAGACCTTATGTAAACTGAAATGACTCGTGCAAAATCCATCACGTGGTTTGATACATAGTGGTTGGTAAAGCAGAACAGTAAGGATTGAAGTTCCATAAACAATGGGACTAGTGTAATGAAATTTTCTTAAATTGTGACTAATTATTAGCGTAAGTAGCTATTGAAATTGTAATTTGTATCTGTAAGTGTAATATTTTTTTTCTGCCTTAGGTGAGGTGATTTTCAAATTTTTATCACATAGTGCCATTCGTATAAGATACTAATGTGTGCTTTTTGTTTGCATGTTCGTAACTTTGTGTTTTAGTGTCAGTGTCCAAAGAATGGCCAATTTAAAAGACTTGTTTGCAAATTATGTGAGTTTTTTGCATAATTATGCTACCTTAACTGAAGTATGTTGGTATATATAAAGTTATTTTGTTTTCTTACCATGAGAATGTAAGAATTTAATTCTGTTGACTGTTGAGCTTGTGTGTTTTAGGAATGCGGTGGCGTGACCCAAACCTCACAGAAGTTATTGGCTTTCTCAATAATCCAAATAATGTAATAAAAGCAAATGCTGCAGCGTACCTACAACATTTATGTTACATGGATGATCCGAACAAACAGAAGACTAGATCACTGGGTGGAATCCCACCTCTGGTGATGTTGCTAAGTCATGAAAGTCCAGATGTTTATCGAAATGCATGTGGAGCTTTAAGGTATCTATTTCTTATAAACCACTGGATTGGTACCAGACTGACATAGGTATATGTAGTTGTGTTTGTCAGGTAGTGACAGAGTTTATACTGATGAAACTGGTACTAGCTGTTATGTAGTGTGAACTTCTGATATAGTGTTCATTGATCCAAATATTTATTGGTTGTTTATAAATGGAAATGTGTTTCTGAACCACCATTTCATTAAAAAATATTTAAAATTGTTCTTTGTAGATATGTTTTTTCAGTCTGTAACTAAATTGCTCTGAACACTAATACCTAACAGGTTACACAAATTAGTCTATACACAACATGTGGTAATCACAGTTTATCAATTATGTGATAGAATCATGTTTTAAAACTATTATATTTCATAAAAAGTTTCATATTAGAACATTGATTAATAAAGAGTAGTCAGCATGTGATGTGAGCAGTAAACAGGTTACATAAATAATTAAAACAGCAGCAGCAGCAACGTTGCAATTAGTGGAGTGATGCCTGTTAACACCTTGGTCAGCATGGATGACATGAAGGTAATCTTTGTTGGTAGACATTGTTAGAATACATGTCAAAGAAATGGCTTGGGTAGTGCCACTTAATTATTTGTGAATGAAGAACGTACAAGTGGAGTTAAGCAACATTTTGTCAAGTTTTCCATGTCTGTATTCTTGTCAAGGAATGTCATCAGCATACTGAGTTCACCTACTGACTTAATTTAAAATTTTATGCATTTTTACTAGGAAGACTGTATTATTTTAACAGGATGAATCAGTGAGTCCTTGTGATTTTACATGTAGTTGTGAGTATATATTGGCAAATTTTGTTCTTGCAGGAACTTGTCATATGGAAGACAAAATGATGAAAACAAGAGAGCTATAAAAAATGCCGGAGGCATTCCATCTCTTATAAACCTGTTACGGAAGTCTACTGATGGTGAAGTAAAAGAACTTGTAACAGGAGTCCTATGGAATTTGTCATCATGTGAGGTAGATTATTTGCATCAGAAATGGTGTTATTTCCCATAATGTAATTTTAGAGTGACTTAAGGGCTGTAGTAAAGAGGAATGTGTAAGGAATTTTTAATATTACTTAGTTTTGGCATTATTACTGAACATATCCCTGTCAACCTTTCTTTCCCCTTTCTTTCTTTCTTTCTTTCCTTCCTTTTTTCTTTCTTTTGTTTTCTTTCTTCTCTGTTGTCTGTCTGTCTGTGTTGAGGGCCTGGAGGTTGGGAAACATTAGTTTCAGCATGTGAATATCTTTCTACTAGGTAGTTCAGCTTTGCAACTATGTATTTACTGTTACCATCATCAGAGTTACTGTATCCAGATGTGTTGTTATTTGCAGCTAATTCAACAATAACTTTGTTACATACAGCATTACACCTCCATCATAGAAATGATGGCTGTGCCTTGGTAGCTTTGATGTTTTTATTCTTTCATGCCACCTTTGTGGGCATTGTTAATTCCATTGTGTGTACATGAACTTAACTCACAAAGTAGGAAATATCCATTGCTTATTCTAAACATAAAGATAATTTAGTATTATGAATGGTTTGAAGTAAGTAATTATGTAGCCTGTCTTGTTTTTTATATCAGCTTTATTTTTTCTGTAGGATCTGAAAAGGTCAATAATAGATGATGGATTGTCAGTTGTTGTAAACAATGTTATCATTCCACATTCTGGCTGGGACCCAACATCTGCTGGAGAGACCTGTTGGTCCACAATATTCCGGAATGCCTCTGGTGTTTTAAGGTTAGCTGACAAAAATCTCACAATTTTTTAAGTTATGTACTTTGTGTTGTTACAGGAAATAGTAAATTTGAAGAATATTTGTGAAGTTGAGGTATATGTACTGCAAGTGAATAGGCATATTAAATCTGTGGGTTTGATGTAAGAGTGAGCTGTTGAACTGACAGATGTTACTTGGCAGTAATATGAAATCTACTTTTGTCACTATAATAGCTTTTAAGAAATTTTGTCGATAATTAAAAAATGTGAAGCACTTATATCAGCAGTTTAGCCTTATGTACAATCACAACTTGGGGCAAGACCACATGATTGACATGTTTTGTGTGGATAGTGTCAATTAGACAGTTCACAATATCATGCCCTTGTAATTCAGATTAAGATTATACATTTCCTTTAAGCTTATATGCCTTTTTGAATGGTCAGACATGTGATTTGAATAATCATTACTTGGATAGTGGTTAGTTGGTATTCTAGATTAATTAAAATGGACTGCACGTTGCAAGAAGTCTGATGTTAGCAATTGCAGCCGGTGAATATTATTGTATTATTGTGTGCCTTTTCTGATGAGTAGGTAAAATGGGCAATGATGCCTCATGTTTATTTGGGTAGGTTTTTAACAGATGTAAATAACAATAGGATTTATGTCTTGAGTGTGAAATATGCATATTGGATGTTTTCCTGCATAACATTCAGTTCCTTTATAGAAAATATTAATGTGAGAGCTGTTCTGTTCTGGGCTGTTACACATTGAGTGGTGGTAGTTCCTTACGAGCATTTTTGGACAGCTTAGTCAAAGGTCCAGAGGATTCTTGATCCTTGAAGATGAGACTGATAGGTTGTCCCAAAACATCAGTAAGGAATTAACCACTACCCACTGCGTAATAGCCCAGAAAATTGCAGTTCTCATCTACTTCACTGTGGAAGCCTGAAATCACAAATACTAGTGTGCTTATTCACAATAATAAAAATTGTGAAGGAATGCAAATTGGCTTCTTTGGCAGATGCGGTGGTGAATGATGCTTTGTATGTCATGAAGTGTAAAGTAGTGTAACTGTAATAAGTAAAATTATAATCAAAATTATGAATGTCCTGTTTCACCATGAGACTCCCTTGTAAATTCAGTCTTATTTTTTTAAGTTTTCAAGTTTTTTTTTTGAATGTTTGTAACATCCACATTCAATTCAGAATTGAAATCATAAAATTTTCATGCACCCACATTTCACATAAGGAGCAATTTTGTACTATGGGCAGTATGGCTGTACTCTTCGAAGGAGTGAGAATGTCATCCCATAGGAGGAGGGTTGTAGATTGTTGGTAGTTTGAGGATGTAAGCAAAGAAGCACAATATTGTTATTTTTTGCAAATTTGAGCATCTGTTGTTTGTTGCAAAGACATGCTTGTCCATCTAACATCAACAGTATTTTTTAAGTTTTGAGTAGAGCAGAGTATTCTCTGAGATCTAATCTTGAGATCTAGTAGGATGATTATTTATTCATAATCATCTTATATTCCACTGGCATTTCCATCTTTGAATCATTCCTTATTGTATATGCCTTTGAAAATACAAAGACTTGCAGGAAATTCTCTTGTCCTCAGTTAGCATAACAGTGAAAGTACATGGCAGTTTCATCTTTGAATAAAAGTCAACCAAAATAATTAAAATTACACTGGAGCATCTTTATTGCCCATCTTTCAGAGTGGCAGCTTTACTCAAATGAAGAGCAAAGATGCCCCGGCTGATCATATGACCATGGCTTCAGTGGTAGAAGTTTGTAATGGCACCAATTGGTATAGAAAAGGCCACCCTTCCTTTCATGTGGGCTGGTGTTAAAATTACTGTGCATAAATGGGCATAAAATTATTAAAGTGTAGCTTTCTGGAATATACACATTTACATGTCATGCTACTTGCTGCTAAAGGGTATCAAAGCTTCAAGAAATAAACAATGGCTATGGCTTCCACATTCCCAGAGTCACAATTGGAAGACTTCCAAGCTGTGTAACATACGCCTTTTTCCTATTGCTTGGTGGGGTATTATTGCCCTGTGGAGCAGCTTTACCTTTTTGCCCTATTTACTTCAAATTTTCAATATAAGTTACACATAGTTTACATATTACAGAATAACTGTTAATTCTGTTATGAACTTCCGTCTTGTCCCTGTTTACAATGATATAACTCCAGAATATTTGATATTTGTTTTTTGATCAGTTTTTACTTCTCAGGTTCATACTGTCTGTAATGTATGTTCGTTAAACACCTATTTTTCACACTTTTACACACTCTTGTTATAATGGATCTTGAGGTCTTTATTTTTTTAGCAACATGAATGTGCCTTATAATTTAAAAGCTTTAATAGAATTTTCTGGTCTTTTCAGAAATGTTAGTTCTGCAGGGGAATACGCAAGGAAAAAGTTAAGAGAATGCGAGGGGTTAGTAGATTCATTACTATATGTTGTGAGGTCGGCCATAGAGAAATCCAACATTGGCAACAAGAGTGTAGAGAACTGTGTTTGTGTTTTGCGTAACCTATCCTACAGATGCCAAGAAGTAGAGGATCCAAATTATGACAAACATCCTGTTCCAACACAAAGCAGAGTTGGAGCACAGCCTAAAGGTACAAGATGTTTCATTATTGTTTTCTTAATATATTGAATGCATATATATATATATATATACAGTATTTATATTTTGTTCATGATAACTGTTAGAATAACTATAAGACTTATGTCCATATATAAGTGCTAGTAATGTGTTACCCAGATTTACAACTAGCATATTGGCATAATGCAGAATGTACCTTTCACCATGTCACAGAGCAAAGTGGCTTTATAGCACAAAAAATATGCATATTTCAGGACATACCATGACATCTTTCATGCTGAGGAGCACAGTACACATGATACTGTATGATACAAAATATTCCCAGATGAAGATTGGCTTATGATTCTCTGAATTATGGTACAGCTAATCTGGTAGTCCATCTGTTGTGTGTGGGAGGTACATAAGCTGTATCCTAGTGTCTGAGTTCACACAACCGTTCTGTTCTCGCCCAGTGAATGCCCCATTTGTGCCTTTGAATAGATTTAGTCTGCTCTTTCCAATTCACCAGTCATGAACACCATCTCTCATTTGACATACATGTATGTTTATACAGAACCATTAATAACAAAACCAGTCAGCCACTTCTGAGCAGAATTGAATGTATACTTGTACCAGGTCTACTCTAAAAGTACTTTCATCACCATTAATTAGATGTGGAAGTATATTTTTCATTAATTAGCTGATTTTCTCAAATGATTAGGTTGTGTATTATAAGTTCCATTTCAGCACCAGTGCTGCGATTATTCAGCACTTTTAGAGAGGATGGGAGATATTGTTAATCACCGCCTTAGTTCATGCATCATTATGCTGGTGTAAAATGCAGGATTTTTTTGTATACCATTATTTTAGAGACAGCCATTACTTTAGCATTTCTTGCAGGTAGGTCATTGAAGGTGAACATTGGATATTTTTGTCCCTTAGTAAAGGGATTGGACAGGTATTTGCACTGTGACGTGTACGGAACAATTTCTGCTGGAAGAGTACATTCATTTTTTCTTGTTGAAGGGCCCCACTCTGTATGGTTATAGCTTAATATAAATGCTATGCAGGCTTGAGTTGCTGATGGTATTATCCAGTAAACCATAAATAAATGCAGCACTGTGCAAAATATCACTTCTTAAAGGGCTCAAACGCTCTGGACAGAGGATTCCCCATTAACTAATATTAATACATTTTGACATTTTGCTGACCTTGCATCTCAGTATATTTATCTCAGTAATTAATCAACATGATGCACAAAATTTTTGTTTTACTATAAGTTTATTTCATGCCTCTGAGATACTGAGATAAATAATATTAATAAGTTTGTATTATGGCGTACCTAAACACACTGTACGTGTAGAGAGAAGGTCACACTTGTGGGATTTTTTAGGTTTTCACAGTGTCGTCGATGAAGATTTTAGTCTTCTGAGATATGACACCTTGGTGATTGGTAGCTCATTACTAACATTTTGGAGGATCAGGACTTAAACTCTCCTATTTCCTTGTCATGACTGTCACCTAACCTACCATTTCCCTGCATAATGCAAACAGTTTTCATAGCAACTTCTTATTCTTTTACTGCCCTAACGATAGAGGCAGCATGCATCTCTGAAACCGTAGTAACAAATTTCTGGTCAACACAGTGTCATATCCCAGAAGCCTGTAATGATCAAAATCAGTACTGTAAATTATTTGGCGTACTGTATACCCATAATGATCAGAGGCAGCAAGATTCTTAAGTGAGCCTTATAGTTTCCATTATCTGTTATGCCTGTTGTGTAATTGCTAATTATTGTATTGCCAGAAAAACGGCACCTTGCTAAAATATTTTGCCTTGAAGCTCATTAGTTACATTTGTGCGGTGGAGAAGATTTTAGCATGCCCATTATATTTCAACAGGAATCCTGCAATTTTGGGACTGTGTTGCAATGTTGGTGGTGCTAAGTGATGGCACTTGTCCTTTTTCATTAAGACTTGAACAATTTGTGGCTAGACTGCAACTAACACCACATTAATGGTGAATTTGTAGATAAGGTTTGTCATGTGGGAGGCCCCTGAATTGTTTGCAGTGTAACTTTCGTTAAGTTGGAGCTTTTTTCTCGAATAATGTTTGATATCTAATAACAGTAAATGAATATTTTTATAGGTGTTGGAATTAATCCTATTTTGCAAGTATGGGAAAGTGTCATGGTTTATATATACTGCATGATATCGTTTTTTCTTCCCATAAAATTTGTAACGCATTTCTGATGCGTTTATCCAAGGGTTGGTTGAAAGTGGATTCATATGAATATCCGCCAAGAGCGTATGTTATGTTTCACTCCAACCTGAGTTTCTGCCATTGTATTGTGTAAATGTAGTTTATAATGACAGCGGTTCAAGTGACAGTTTCACTTGTGTAGAGCCTTAAGTAAACATGAAAGTGCGTTGTGTTTTGTGGAACATGACCAGTTTATGGATTCTGACTCATTCAGTTTGCATTACTCTACTCTCCATAGTAACATGTGAAAGTAGTAATTTATAGATAATCTAATTGTCATTATAAAATAACAGGAACATTTTATTGAAAAATTAATTAATTCAGAATGGTCATGCATTTTGTGGGTAGTGGTATGTAAGAAATGTAGATACTTACATGTATATATCACTGTTTCATTTAGATTTCCTTGGTTTTTGCTAAGTTTAGACTTAAGTATTGTAGGTGACAAAGATTTTTAATTTGCAAGCAGTGGAATGTAATATTTATGTATATAGCTATTTAATATTCATAAGAATGATATTAAATATGAGGGTGTTAACTGGTTTCATTTTTATTATTTTTTTGTATTATAGGATAGCAATTTTAGTTTTTTTTTTTATCATTGCAATGTCTTTTGTAGCATACAGTCTGTGCCAAGGTAAGACAAGATTGAAAATGTGCTTTGTTGTCATGGTAGAACATAGTTAATTTCCTGTACATAGAACATACATTGTAGCATTTAATTTTGAGGGTGTGGATGATACACCATGCTAACTTATATCTGGGTTGTTCCAGCTTCATTCAGCCAAAATCCTAAAGTGTTACATTCAAATAAAGTATTGTACTGAAAATTGCCATTGTTTTGGTGTGTGTGTGTGTGTGTGTGGTGCATGACCTTTTAAAGTGAAATTTAAATTTTAGAACTACGTCTTAAATATGAGTAATCTATAATAAAGGTTTATTTAAATCTCTTCAGGTTGAAACCTGTTACTAAGAAACAGTTTATCTTGAGCATTTCTAACTATTGAAAGAATAATGTATTCATTTGAGTACATGTCTTTGAATTTAACACCGCTGGTCAGATTGGGCTGGTATGCCCCACATTGTACATTAAACTGTAGAAGTGCATGGCTGCTAGAAGGATGGTAGAGTAAAGCTTGCTGAAACTATATGAGCATACTTTTTTAAAGTCTTCCATTGCTTGCAGTTCAGATACTGATTAAATACCTAGTTACTGTTCATAAATTTCATAATATACTGTAACATTTTTTTGAAAAAACCCATGTATTTAATGAGAATTCTTTCAAATGTGAAATTGTGTAACATATTCCAGATATGTCATTTTGAGCTTTCATGCGCCTTGGTTTATCTGTGTGCATGCATTGTTTACTGTGAGAGTATACAGAACTTTTTAATGCTTGAAAGTAGAAGTGCTTAAGAGCTTGAATATTGTTAATGTTTACACTGGAACATGCAGCGTAGGTCTTTGGTATTAGAATTCACAAACTCTAGATTAACCTTTAACGGACAAATGGGACAACATGGTCGCATTAAGTGTACATCCTTTCATCCTAAACGGCAAATGTTTTTCCACAGTGGGGCTGTAAAGTGTGTGGTGTTTCAGATGTGACAGAAGCATTGTATTTAAAAGGCTGTACGCTAAAGGTTAATTTATATTGAGGGATGAGATGTGGAGAATGCATTGAAGAAGAGTGATTGATTTTTGTCGTATTCAGACATTTTTGGCATGTTTAGAGTAACTTTTTACAACTGCCCATTCATGTGGGTGGATTTATATACTTAATGCCAAATATGCGTATGTACAGTGTACATGGCACATAGTGGTCATGGAAGTATTTCTGTGTGCATTTTGACAGGGGTACGTATGCCGTATCCCCAAGCTAAAGTGAATTGGATTGGCGTGTGGTGTCCAAGTGCCTGTCCACACCCAGCTACTTTTTGAAACAGGCAACAGATTTTCATGAAACTTTGCATAAACATCATATGACTAGAGACCAACCAACTACATACTTACAATTTTCCACCAAATAATAGAACTAACATAGGAGTCATGCAAACAACTAAGTTGAAAAGTAGACCATCACTATTAGGTAGGGTACTGAATTTTGCATTGCTGTGCACTGCAGGCATATAGACATAACCTAAAAAATGGGAAGTCACCCAGTCAAGAGTATCTACAGTTTTTCATCGTGGCTTGTTTTTACTTAAATGATTCTTTTATAGGGGCATTAGTTAGCAGTTAGTTTTTAATGAAATAGTTGCAGTTCTGAATAGATAAACATGTGGTGTGATATTCATCGTATAATACAGTGTCATGGTTCAGCCCATACATCTCCTTCTATGCAATCATGATACGTTGCATATAAGTAGTTGATAGTATTTGCGACACTTTCCTCTCTAACAGACATTTATTGAATCACTAAGAATTCTCATGGACACGTGTAGATTTTCATGTAAAGTGTTACTTTGTCCAATTCGAATCAAAATAGGCATATAGTTACAAACGTATATATATGTATCGTTATCATATTTCATGAAAATCTGTCAATGTTAAAGTTGCCGCATGCATACCACATCCAAGTGGACAGTTGTGACACAACTGTTAGGCTGATTCCTGTAATATTTCATTTAATATACACCAAAATAGAGTACTATGCATTATAAGTAATGGAATACAGCCAGCAATATGTGATGTGTTTTGCAGCTTTGAGAATGAACTTATTTTCTAAGTGGAATTACTATTTTATGATCAAATTTGAAAATTCTAGCTTGACCAGAACCTGCTTGAAGTTTGCAGAAAGTTCGAATTTCACTGTTTGTGGTGTGCTGTTTTGGCTAGGTTTTATTTAAGGGATTTTATTTTGGAAATGGTTTCAATGAGGTATGTGAATATGTTTGGTTTTGTGTTGCTATTTTTTTTTTTTCTGGTTATCACATCACCAGATATTACATATTACTTTACAAAATACTCATTGAATTGGATCAGAAGCCCCTGATATATACCAATGATGTGAATTTGTTTCATGATAATGTAAAGACCTTATATAGAAACTCAATGTCACATACCCACTAGGAGGAAAGTTGTCTATAAGTAAATGCAGAGAACTGAGCATTATTTGTTAATGTTGCATCATCAGAATGCAATACAAAATTGTAATAAGAAGGTGGTGAAGATATTCTTGAAAAAATATGATGTTTTAATATTTTGAAATATCACAGCATATCAGAATTGCATTTAAAAAGATTAAATTCAGGTAATTATTGCTACCACTCTACATTTATTTAGAATCTTTTGCCTTTCAACTTTCTGTCTGAACACTTACCAAAGTTTCAAATACTTATAAATCTAACCTTTATTCTAGACACCCCATTGTGATTATATATAGTCTATATTTAAATAATCTATAAATCACAACTAATTTTTATTGTTTTCGGTATTTAGTATACATTACAACATGGTTAATCTATAAATGAAAGAGAAGCTCATAACCTATACAGTACAAAATCGATCTACCGATATTCTATAATACTAACCCTAGAGACAATCTGTAGTTAAGAATGGATGACTTTAAAACCATGTATTTACTCTACAAAATGTTTTAGATCTACATGAACCTTGGTCTTTTTCAGTAAGGGAAGAACTTTTAAGTGTATTTGAGACCTTGGTGCTGATGAGAGAGTATTTGTAAATAAGTTAAAGCAATAAGAGGATGGAGAAAATTTGCATAATGAGGAGCTACCATAGTCAGTATAGTGAATAGGTTGCAGGCTTGTATTTAATATTGACATTCCAGGGTTCAAATCCTGACAGGTGACAGAAATATCTCCCTTCTCTGGGATGTTAAGACTGGCTCTGGGGGCCTTTGCAGTGGGTACTGGGGTTCTTTCCTGTGGATAAAGCAGTTGGAGCATGGTGTTGACCGCTCATCTCAATCTAATGTTGAGGTTAAGAACTGATCTGTGTGTCTGATATCCTCTTTGCCTTTGTGGCATGGACAGGGACAAATTTACCTTTTTAACTTCATGCATACATAATTTATGCTGTTCATCAAATGTTATTGGGACAGTCAACATTCAAGCAGGATCGCGTGGTCAGAGCATGTGGCATGCATGAGAGAGATGAAAACTGTGGAATAATTAAGCTATAAATGGGGGAATAATGTTAATAATGTATCTTGAAGTGGCTGGGTTGGAGGGAGTTGGCAGGATTTGTTTTGTTGAAGATATTAACCATTGGGAGGTCCTTATATTCATGGCAATGAATATTTGTTGTTTAGCTAATTGGTTTCTAGCTTCCCAAGAGGGACTCTGCTGCACTGAGTTAGTGTGTGTCAATTATTATTATTATTACTATTGTTTGTTTCCTTTATAACATTTATGTAGCATTCCTTGTGAATGATTTCAAAACATGACCGTTATTGGAGAAACACCAGTGCAGCTGGTAGATTTGTAGCTATTATTTTTGTAACTGAAGTCATAGACAAAGATGAAGATATGACTCATGACTAGTGATGATGCATCTAGTCTCATCAAGTGTCTTAGGTGTGAATACACTTTGCAGTTTTGTAAATTGTCTGTTTTCTCTTTTCAGGTGACAACTTGGGTTGCTTTGGTGCGAGTAAAAAGAAGAAAGAGTCACAACCTGTTCAGCAGAAAGAAGCAGCTAGCACTAGTCGAAGTACTGCCCAGAGAACTGACCCTGTCAAAGGAATGGAGCTCCTGTGGCAGCCTGAGGTATGATGTCTCCTATTGGTTTGTGAAGAGAGTATAGTTAATAATTGCTGATTTTGTTTCACACTTATTTTTATTGAAATTTGATTTTCCGCTACATTAAAATCTAGAGAAGGTTGTTCGCTTTTCTGAGGAACATATAGCGTAAATAGCATAGTGATTTTGGAACATGCAGTAGTTGTGACTTGCCTATACCGGTAATTACTGTTAATTTACAAAATGTCACCACTTATTAGTGAAGTTTGAATGGTGGTGGACTGGTTGGGGTGATGGGGAGGCTTAGTTGTAAGGTGGCAAACCTGTGAACTGTTTTACACAGTTGCTGGCATAATACTATTATACATAATCTTGTTTGCTTCCTCCTGAGTTCAGCAATTAAAGGTTTTATGATTTGGTAGTATTATTCCTGTTACATTGAACTTGTGCTGATCATGATTGGAAAGTCATTGAAATGGTGCTGTTTTAAAAAATATGAAATACTGTGCAAATAAAGATGCTTGGATGACTGCAACGATTCTAGTGGAGTTTTTAGTGGTGCTGGCTGCTTCCATTGGTGTGCAAAGTAAAAACATTTTGCTACTTGCAGACAACTGTGCTGTTTATCAACAAAAATTGTTTGTTTCTGTGGAATGTAAGGTTTATGTATACACCAAACATCACAAGGACTGGGTGTGGCTAGGTGCTGAGAAGGATGTACACTTAAGTTGTGTGTGTGTGTGCACGCGCATTGGGGGGGGGGGGCAGTGACTTTGCAGTATGTTGCATTCCCAACATTGACACCTTAAAGCGGTTACGAGTTTTAGCCAAGCCCGTGCTGTGTATGAAACTGTTAAATCATTTGTTAATGTGTACAGCTTTGAAGAATATAATGAACGGAATATTGTGAACTTGGAACTCTCACTGTTTTTTCTGTAATATAAGGTTTCTAACAAACAGCTGTCAGTTAACAGACTTTTTGCAAAAATTTATTTGCCCACATTTATTAACATAAGTTGTTATATATCTGTTAGTTTTCTTTTGGCCTAAGTACAAAATGTAAAATTTTATTTTTTTGTTTGTTGTGTCCCTGACACATGAATGTTTTTCCTGCAACTTGTGTTTTCTGTCATTTATTGTTTGCTGTCCACAGTCTCATCAGAAATGATGAATCAAGGTTTCACCATGTAGTAAAAAAAAAAACACTGGAGGAATAAGGCATAATAAAATGAACATGTAATAATTGTAGTAGTTAGAAGTGTGACGTTATGGAAACGAGTTACATAAAAGAAGTACTGCATCAAACTGCATGAAGATAATCACAATAACTAACAGAAAGTAGCTATACAAAAACAGTAATAAGACAAGTAATTAAAGTGACGTGTCGTGGACTTTATAGTGGTAAAATACTATACAGGGTGTCCCAGGAGGAATGTGCCAGACTTCGGGAGGGTGTTCCTTATGTTAAAGTATACCGATATAACCCAAAACACCTATGTCCAAAGTTGAACAGTTATGGAGATAATGGCCAGATAAGTTTGAAAATTTGACAGCTGTTACACACTTATTGATTACCAAATACATATTAAAACTGGCAGGAATATGTGGTTTCTGTAATGTTAATATCTGTACTTAACATCAAACTAACTTGTGAGTG
>Ga0123352_10002107_pt1 | contig 27444 bp, 19 predicted proteins | sample TergutLab28metaG_FD_89700 | JGI IMG/M metagenome (GOLD analysis project Ga0123352, IMG submission 89700) | Labiotermes labralis P1 segment gut microbial communities from Petit-Saut dam, French Guiana - Lab288 P1 | ecosystem: Host-associated > Arthropoda: Insects > Digestive system > Gut ... | reverse complement strand
ATTTTTTCAAAAGATAAAGGAAAATTGTGTGGGCCCGTTTGGCGAAAATTGTGGGCGTGGGGGGTTGGGGGGGGTTTGGGTGGGGGGGTGCCCCCCCCCCCCCCCCTCTTGATGAGTTTTGGCCAAGAACAGACTAGGCTGTAGTCAGTGTCTTTCCAGACGTCTTTCGTTAACAAAGTTGGAAACATTGATCTTTTATTTAATGTTCATGTTCAGGTTGATGGAGGACTAATTATCATGATTATGTGCCAGTTTCATGGTTTCTTGTGTTTTATTTGTGACTTGATTGTCTTGACTCATTTTTGTTTAGAGTGCCATAACCCAAACCTCACTGTCTTATCATTCATGATAATTTTATTTAGCCGAGTGGAATCAACTTTTGAAACAGTGTTGTTAAGTAATTACAAAAATAATGTTGTGGCAGATCTGGTACAGTAAATGGAAATGAAAATTTTTTTCTTTTCCACCAAATACATATTATGGCTCAATTACAGTTTCATTTTTTTAATGTTTGTCATACCATTGTGTTTGATATAATAACAGGTGAAATACAATTGATATCAGCACAACAAGTAAGTGTTCTACTTTTAATTTGGCTGCATTAAAAATGTAACATTTACTGTTTGTGTTGATGGCAATTTTATTTCTCTTGTTATTAATGTTTGGAGGTACTCTGAATCCAGGAAGGAATCAAGTGAACCAATTTTGATTCTTTTGTCACCAAACTGCCAGTTTTGTACTGGATTTTTTCAATTAATGCACATTTTATGTTTACACGATTTTGTATTAATTTTACAACTTTATATTTAAAGTAGATTAAATTATTTGAGGGTTGTGGTCTTCTGAGGTATTACGCTGTGTGGCAGGTAATTTAGCATATCTGAAGACACATAGTGCCTCCTTCATCTTCATCTAGGACCTACAATCCCTTTGGGGCAAAAGTGCTGCATTCCATTGATGCGTAGGGCTGTGTTAAATTACTGCTACACAGTATAATATCCCAGAAGATCAGAATTCTCAACATCAATACTGTGGAAACCTCAAATGTTGCATTAAATTATTTGCCTAAAACAGGAAAAGGTAGGATTTATAAATAGCCAAAATGAGTGTTATTGCAGTTGAAATTAATTGGGTCATGCCATGGCTGATGTTGCCAGCCTTTCACAACAGCTTGTGTTGTATCCCAGGTTGGTCCATGTGGGATTTGTGGTGGACGTATTGACACTGTGAGAGGTTTTCTGCTGAATACTTTGGCATTCCCTGTCCATCTCATTTCACCAATGGCTGACACTAGTATTTTATTCGTATAGTGTTGATGCTCTTAACTCTTAGCAGTCAAGTTCCATTAAATAAGACACTGAAGTTAACCCTTAGCCACCGAATGACATATATATATGTCATGCAGTGAGCCCTTTAAATACCCGAATGGCCACTAAAGTGGCTGGTGGGGTGTGGATTTAATTCAGGCGTAAAAGTTTTAATTCCTGCATCAAAGGGTTAATAGACTTACCGGTACATGTTTTTCAATGAAACTGAACACAGTGAAGTAGTTGAAATATCAAGTTACATGATTTTTAGTAAGATGGCCACTTTTGAGAATGTTAGTTTTATGTAAGTTGGGGATACATGTACTGTATTTCATTTACTGTAACAAAGAATTCGTACCCAATGGTGGGTGGAGTTTTCACAGGTTGTACATTTGTAGTTTGCAGCATTTGCACATACAGTATGTTTCACTTCTGTGGGAGTGTGCATGTGCTTGTGAATGCTCAGTTATTTATATTCTGTGATGTTGCTGTAAACTGTGTGACTCTGTGATCTGTTCATGTAGATCCTCACTTAATGTGTACAAATACACATACATTCTTGTAGTCAGATGCTTCAGTGTTAAGAGGTGGGAATGGTAAGAATGCTAAGACATGTATTGTGTGTTGTCTACATAGTTAAATATAGAAATTCCATTGGTAGATCAAGTTCACATATTTTGCCACTTTTGTAAAAATTGGGTCATTGTGTATCATGTATAGGTATGAGTATAGATATTTGTTTTGGTCTTTTGTTTTTAGAAAAAAAAATTATTGAGTGAAAAACGATTTTGCAGGTTTAACTTTTAACAAAATATGAGCGGGTCTTTAGAAACGTGAAAAACTGATACATTAACATTCTTAGACATAGGAGTATAAAAGATAAGGCAATACCATTACAGGCCTGGACAGGCCCTGAGAGTTCCAGGAGATTGAGGCTCCCAGATTTCAAGACAGTTGGCACAGGAAGGTAGTAAGGTTGTTAGCCCAACACACCGGCCGCATTTACCCCTAGGAAATATTCATGGTACTCATTTCTATTAGAGGCTGAGTCAACCCCAGGGCCATAGTGCGGCTGGAAGGATTATGTCAATGAAAAATTCCAAATGACACCGCCGGGAATCGAACCCGCGACCTTCCGGCTTGTAGAGCAGTGTCTCAACCAACTGTGCCACCACGTGCCCCCTGTATAAGGAGTGTGGAATTCAAAAATTAGTGATTATGTGAGGTGTGGTTAGTTAAAGAAGTGTTCAGTAGCTCAAGACTAAATGGCATTAAATGATTCTTAAATAATGATTTGGAAAGACTGTGCAGTGACGCGGTCATGACCACAACTGCAACATCTTGAACTTGAAGACAGGTAATACTCAGATGTATCTGCTGGCTGTGAGAAACATTTAGTGAACAAAATGGTTTCCAGGATATTAGTATTTTGATTATATAGATATGTGGTTATTTTTATTTTTGTGAGAACTGGTGATTTTAGTTTTTTGTGTGACTGTCCTCTAAATCACCTAAAAAGTTATACTACCAGAATGTTCCATGGTGCCCTGGTATTTAAGTTGTACATGCCAGCACTTTTAGAATGATGCGTGCTGAAAATTTCATTTCAAACAAAAAATTTTGAAGTTCTGTTGGTGTGGTAGGCTTAGAAAAATTAACTGTTTGGTAGCAGTTTTCTGAAGAAATTAGAAGAAATTGTGTAACAGGTACAGAATTATATAGCTGTTTATCATGTGATGTAAAACTGTATGATAATTAATTCTGTCATATTCTACTATCAAGTTGTTCATAAAATATGTACAAAACATTCAAAATAGGATTGATTTACAATGATTTAAATACTTTTACTAGTCAAGAAATATGAGGGCAGTGCATTCCATGGAGGCTTTTCATTGACGCCTCTGATGTACAAGTAGCTTAGTGTGGGAAAATTGTGTAGGCCTGCATAATTCGTTACTGTAATTACTATAAGTAGGTCAGCTTACTCTTGTAGCTATTATATAGGTGTTGAAAATATATGGAACTTTATATCTGAAGGAAAAAACTGAAATAATTCATTCAGTGTAGTTTGATAATCTGTGATAAGCTGCAGGTGTATCACATAGATCCGTTCTGAACAAACCCGAATATCGCTGTCTCTGTGTAAAACTGGTATAGGCTGTTTTATGCATCGGTACATTTGTGCGAAATGCCTCCAACTGAGCGTTTATGATACGTGGTTGACCATTTGCAAGGCGTTATGTGCAGACTGTGTCCGCCCGTTCCTTCCTCTGTGCCCAGTATCCGCAGCTGAACCGTCGGATTTCATTAAATTTGATATAGAAGTTCTGTGCAAAAAGTCGGGCAATTGTGCGTTTTGTGAAAATCAGCTCATTCTTCACGAAATGCCGTAAATGACTGTCTACCCGTGCATGTCAGACGGACTGACCGGTTGGGGCGAAATTCGACGTGGAAGTTCTGCATCAAATGTCGTTGAGCAGTTACGAGTTTCATGAAAATTGGTGTGACGGAGGTCACATTTTACGTAGGGTTGTGATGAAGTTTGCCTTATTTTAGATATTTTTCGTCGAGTTTGGATTAATGTCAGTACCGGACATGTCTACAAAAATTTACTTGGTGATTGAGAGTTCCATGAACATGGGCGCACTGAAAGTCATACTTTGCTCGGGGGGTGTAAATGAGTTTTTGTTCACACTTCCAATATTTACTGTCCAAAGTGGATGAAATTTGGTAGAGGAGATACACGCGTAATGCTGTTGAGCATTTTTGAGTCTCTTGAAAGTCGGGGCAGGGAAGGCCCTCCTTTTCTAATGGGCGTATAGGAACTTTCATTTAATCGTGTGCTGTGATACCGTATGACATTTTGCTAGTACGAACGCCCTGGTGAAGTTTGGGTCGTGCGTCCCGGAGTACAGCATTTCAAACCTCTTCGCTGACTAGAAGGCCTTCTGTTGCTCAGTTAAAGGAAACGCGAATTAGTATTGTATTTCAAAACATGCTTACAAGTGATGTAAGTACTCTGATATGAAGCTAAATTGAGTATGATACACGTAACGTTTTCCGTATTAGTCATTTGTTTGCTCATGATGAAATCAGACGTGATGTCATTATCCTATGAATGGCTGTGCGAAGGTGGAATGTGAAGACGTACCAGATGCTGGTATTTTTCGAGTCATCGGAGGCACGTGCCGCTCATGAAACAGCAATTTGTCCTACCTGCCGATACACTATTTTACAGCGGATAGAAACAAACTTGATCGATCCCAGGGTAGACGAACACTGGACCATGTTATGTTGTTTACGAAAATATAAGGAGAATTTTTTTTTTGTGGACACAGACTTTTGACTGAAGGTGTATCTGTATCCCAGCTGTCTATGAATGCTGGAATGTAATTTTGGCGAACGGTGTGGGTTACGACAAATTTCTGTGTCATGAGCGATATGTATTTTAAAACAGTGACTTCAAGAAACCCCGTAATCAAGGTGGCGTGTTTCCTGTTGGTTGTGACCTCAATTCACGCAATGTGGATACTGCCAAAGGACATCCTGTGACCGATTTGTCTTGCAGAACCAGGTTTTAGCGATAAAGTATTAGAATCTCTAATTAGACGTAATCACGAATTGAAAATTTTTTTCAAGTACCGGAGATCTGGTGTTGCCGATGTGTGGTCCGTGACACGAAATGTGCGGTGAAAGTAGTTCCTTAATGATCTGATGTGCTTCAGTTTTTTTTTTGGGGGGGGGGGAGGTCATTGCTTTATGAGGCCGGGCGACATTTCTCTCTCTTCAAGCGAGAAGTGAAGAAAGTAGGAATAAACGACCCATTGGCTGCTCTTTCCTTTCCATACGGTGACAAATCCGAAATGTCATTCATCACTTCACGTTGCAAAACCACAATATGTCGTCCTTTCATCGTGAAAGTATAATTTTACTTTTGTTGTTAACTAAGGAACTATGAGACAAATTCCTTCTTGGGAAGCAAGTAGTCGCTCGGCTAGTGAAGAAATTCCCCGTATTCTAGGAACCCGAAGTTTCATTCTCCCTCCCCCCAGGCAGATAAATCCACTCCACGCTTGTCACTCTGTACTTTAGATCCATTTAAATATTATCCTCCCATGTGTGCCAACTTAACTGTGGGCTCCTTCCTTCCAGTTTACATACCAGAACTTCGCTGCATCGTCTTGTGTGCGAGACACATTTCGCACCCAACTCATCCTCTTTTATTTGCTCGTCCTGGTGTTGAATGAGGTGTACAAATCATGCAGCTCGTCTTTATGTAAATTTTTCCATTATTGTGTTGCTACCTCACGCCTTGTAGCATGAATCGTTCGGCGAACGGATTGTGTCATTTTGTTGCCGTGTTGGTGGCGCGTTGTGGCATTTATTGTGTCAGTTTCGCGCACTAGATTGTAAGGTAACACAGTAAGTGTATTTTAGAACTACGTTGATTGAACAGGACTGCACTTTGCTTGGAGGAATTTACGAATTCTTGATTGACTTAAATATTCGTTTTCGAAATGTGTTTCAAGGAAGCAGGATTAAGCAAGATACACTTTTCATTCCATTCATTGAAGCTGGGACGTACCACGAACTCTTCGGGCCTTCTGCTTACTTGGAATAATGGCCCCTTCTGCTTTTGTGTTACAATTTGGTATTCGTAAATACAGCAAAATTTCGATTGTCCAATAAGCAGTAACAGATAGAATAGACGGATAATAGAATAGGAGCTTAAAAAAAAACACACTGCCTAGGCCTAATGCAAATAAAATTCTTTAGTATTTTACATAGTACAGCGTATGCGTTTACGTGTGAATATGCCAGAATATGTCAAGATTCGAAAAAAAAATGCTATTCCTAGTCTAGACACCATGTGCTACGGAACGCATGCGATTTTCCTCCTAAACCTCCCACACACGGTGGCTCGCCACTAGCACGGTTAATCGAAAGTGGCGGATAATCAGGAGATGGTTAATCGAAGTTTTACTGTACTGGTGGTGAATAAGGTGTATGGAGGTACCGCCGGATGCACCGTTGTGTCAAGTCGGCACTGCATTGAGCCATTGTGGCGAGAACGCCCCTCGAGTGTTGAAATGGTTTAGATTCATTGTTTCTGTAACGTGTTTACCCAGCTACGAGATTTCTGCACAGAAGATAGAGAACTAGTTTAGTTTGCCATAAGCAAATGTACTTTCTATAAAATAAAAGAAATGGTAGCAGTGCAACAATAAAATTGCTGGTGTGCTAACTGCTGTGGCAGCGTGCAGGTTGCTTAGTTGTCCACGCTGTAGGCCACTCCAGAGGATATGTGGTGAGGTACATTTTCTAGACGCTTCACTTTTAAATAGAGAACACTGTACCATTAAGTTTGAGTCCATTAATGATGGCGATAATGTTAACTTCGATATATTAACCGGCTGAATGTAATAACAAAGGTTCATCTGGAACATCCACGCATATAAAAAAGAAAACCTATATACATTTGAATGTTAGTGAGTACAGTTTTTGCCTTGATGTCGATACCAGAGTTGAGATAAAGTTGTAACTTTGTAGAGGACCATTTATTTGTGGTTATGTATTTTTTTCTCATTTTCATGTTTAAAATTTCCTATACCGGGAAATATTTTACAGAAGCTCAAGGCTTCATTGAGGGTTAATATTTTGTGTGCTTCTTTGTCGTAAGATAGTTTTTAGGCGCGTTTGCAAAACTGCGAAACGCGACCATTAGCTTCGTCATGTCTGTCCGCGTGGAACAACTAGGTTCCCACTTGACGGATTTTCATGAAATTTGATATTTGTTTAGTTTTCGAATTAGTTTTCGAAAATCTGTCGTGAAAATCCAAGTTTCATTAAAATCTGACAAGAATAACGGGTACTTTATATAAAGACCAATATACATTTGGATCTATCTCGCTCACTAATTGTTAAAATGAGAAATGTTTCAAACAAAAGTTGTAGAGAAAATTAAAGTAACCCCCCCCCCCCCGACAATCGTGTCATTTATGAGATAATGTGGAAAAATATTATAGAGCCAGGCAGGCCACAGATGACAATATTGACGCATGCTGGTTACCTAAGGTTACAAATACACACTCAGGATATATAATACTAATTGACTGTCCACCGCAACAGTGGTTGTACGAACGTGCCTCGGTGTTACGGTATACGTACTGTACATTGCCTGTCTTGTTAGCCGACTTTTCTGCAGCTGATAAAGAATAATACATATGCAGTTTTATGTACACTTGCGTCCCTGTTGTAACGTCTTCGACAGAAATGTTATTTAAAGCCTTGTACCAGGTACATGTAAATTATTTAAAATTCTTAATTAAAGCAAGATTGGTGTTTATTTGCTGCAACAGCCCGATATTTCCATCTTGCGCTGTGTATTGTATCGGCAACACACCGAAGAGCGTGTGTGTCAGACTGGCCATGCGGGCAGCCTTGCTAACTAGTTAAAGCCGTACTATCAGAATTGCGTACACCCAAAAAAAGGGTTTTTTTTTGGGGGGGGGGGGGGGAGGGGGGGAGACCCTGAGGCTATACATAATTTATGTTTGATTTTACTGTTATAAAAATCACAAGTATTACTGTAACTTAACGCTGTTTACAGTTTCATTTATAGGCCTGTACACACAAATATAATTACATTCATTGAGTGCAATGCAGGGTCAGTTGAAAACTAACTTTTGTTGTATATCGAATTGTTGAGCAGCTGCATGTATCGATCCAATACACAGATCATCATCAGACTTGAATAATGACTGAGTGAAAGGTACAAAGTGCGTATTATGTTACACACTATGTTATGAGATCTCTAATTTACAGTTTTGGGATGCTAAGGTTTTTCAATAAATTGGTACGATAGAGCTATTGTTTTGCACTTTATTTTGCTTCGACAGTTAAAACTATTTTAATTCATTCCTGGTTGCCCATTGATTTTCTTTCGATTAATTGACTTATACGAGGTGTGTGGAGTCTTGTATTGGTGGATTACTGTGCCTCTTTTCCTGATTCCACTGTCTTCTGTATGGCGGGCCGGGATAGCGTAGTCGGTGTAGCGACTTGCCACGGGCTGGATGGTCCGGGGATCGAATCCAGGCAGGGTGAGATTTTCTGCTACCGTCCAGACCGGTCCTGGGCCCTGCCCAGCCTTCTGTACACTGGGTATCCGGTCTCTTCCCCGGGGGCAAAGCAGCATTTGTGGCGTTACCACCCATCCGCATCCAGCGCCAAGGTTAAAGGAAGATTAGTTATACCTCTACTCCTCATGTGGGCCTTCATAGTCTGTTCTAGGGTGAACTTTACTATATTGTATATAATCTTCTCGATGTTCCATTCTTAAAGGTCGTTAAACTAGGACTCTGTCCTGGCTTAACGATTATTAAGTACACCCACGTGTTGTATAATACACTAAGCGAGACGAAAAGAAATGCTGAACCAACATCAAAGACTTCAGTTAAAAAACAGGAACGACAAAACGAATGAGCCATCAAAAGATCACATAGAATATAAGATAGCGGATTCAGAAAAACAGACAGTAATCCTCCAATACAAGATTCCACACACCTCGTATCAGCCAGTTAATTATTCAACAGAAAATCAATACGCAACCAGGATTGAAACGTACTGCATCTGAGTTAAAGTAGTGTTAACCGGCACAACAAAATAAAGTGCACAGTAATAGCTACTGTAATCATATTCTTAAAACGACATTTTAGAATCTAAAAACTGTAAATTATAATGTCTCATAATATAGTGTGTTACGTATTATGCACTTCTTCACTTTTTGCTTATTGTTTTTAAGGAAGAGGATCGAAACATGTAGGTGCTTAAAAATTCGATACACCATAAAAGTTGTGTTTTGACTGACCTTGAATTGTGTATTGAATGATAGTCGAAACACAACGGGGTGGCAGTCGTCAAAGTAATATGTAGAGCTGGGTTTGATTTGTATCTAAATGGCTGCTGTTTCTGTATCTAATGTTCCTGCATTTCGTGTCATCTTAATTCATTGTGAGTGGGACTTTAATTTTTACCACGTTACGTCACTTATAAATCTAGAACTAGATTTACAAGATTTCTGATGTATGCTTACTTGTAAATTTCTGCTGTTGCGTTCATGGGAAAGCCGCAGGATAACAATCCAGGCGTGCATAAATTTTACAAAAATCCAGGAGCCACTTCACAATTCTAGGCACGTGTACCGTGACACGAAGCACGTTCTATACTGTGGACCCACAAGCAATAGGCGCCACCGTACAAAATGTAGTCGCCACGGCGACCTGGCGACTGGCATTAGTGCACACCCATACTAATGACTACGGATTTATGCCGGTAGTGGCCTGAGCCTTTTTAGGCGTGCGTTGCATAATGTCGCACACCAAGCTGTGGATGATGATATATTTTCGTCCCAAATCATGAGCCTTTATGGAATGCGTCTATCTGCACATCCCGACTCTAGTTACGTGATAAAATGTGATTAAACACCATTAACAGACTGCTGTTTGTAATGAAGATGCATTGTGCTTCATTGTAGTTAAGAGCTGTCTTTAAGGAGTTACTTCGATTAATTTTGCAGTACAGAGTGTGTAACACATAGCTACTTAACTTTAGAATGTCCTCCACTTGGTATTGCCAGGTTTAAGGATGAGTAGAGATGTGGGTCTGTTTCCACTTTCCCGCGTGTCGTCATGGTGTGCTGCCCGTGTAGTTAGACCCGGCGGCCAAACTTCGCGTGATTTTAGGCTTCCACCGTCAAAGTGGATGATAACTGCGCTCCTCTGGGCTGTTACGCAGCGGAAGTCCGTGAGCGGTTATTTTGGAAATTATCAGCTTCTTTGCGAATAAAGAAAATTGGTGAATTTATTTTGAAATGTTAATGCAGTAGCATCGTCTGTGAAATGTAGCGAACTTTTTTTTTTTAATAGGAAATGTGTAAGAAAGAATTTTACAGCGATGTTTTAAGTTTTTCTACGAGATCATACAGGCTCTTTTACAGATATAGAATAACATATTGTGGAACAATGTGTCGCGTGTCTATTCTGGAGACTGTAAATTCTAATTTCGACCGGAGCACCGCTACGCCAGATAAATGTTGCCCGTTGAGACATTTGAAATGGGGGGGGGGGGAACTTTTTCAACCCTTTCCCTGTCAAAGCCGAGATAGAACGTGGTGGAGACACATATTACATTCCTAATTCATTTTGTAAAAATGACAGCGACAGTCTTGCCTTTATTGTGAATTGCATTTTTTGATAAAAATTTCCTGTTATTACTAGTATATTTTTTGGCAGTTGATATATGGAAAGACACACAGGTAGAATTATACATATACATTCATTCTTCATTATGCATATTGAATTTCATGTTGCCCGCATACGGACCAAATTTTGCCAATGTTGCCCGCACCCCATAAAAGGTCGAGCAGGCAGACCGAAAGTTTTCGTGGTTTTTCTTCATCCCCGCAGGAAAATTTCAGTGTAGTAAATTAAAATAAGCCCTGGTCGCTTCCTTACATTTAATTTCTAATTCCGTGTTTACTGATTTTACTAGTCGACGCAGTATCTCATCCACCATGTTGGAAAGTGTCGTTAAACAAACAGCCATTAGTAACTAAAACAGACCGAAAATTTTTGAATGGTTTGGATTTTCAAAATGTTTGCGACGTGTTTCTCATCGTTTATCATGCTATATTCTAGTTCATTGTTTTCCAAACTTTTGTTCGCGGGCTGTTTTTGGCTTCAAAAATGGCCACGGATCCTCACATCCCTCTTCACATAAATATGGAGTGTACGGGTGATAGGAACTAAAACTTAAAAACCTGTATCTTAGAACTGCTTTTAGATAGCTATGAATACCTGCCAGTAGGGTACGAAACAACGTATTGCGTGATCTGACCTTAATTAAACTGTTTGTCGTTCGTTTCGTTTCTTAATAAGATATTTTAACGGTCATACGAAATAAACACATTTCAGTTAAAGAAGTTCCTCGATTATAAACAAAAATTATTCGTTTTGATTAAAAAAAAATTAGTAAACTTCGCAGTAACCATTAGACAAATGTATCCACGGATCGCCCGGGATCCATTAAATATATGTAACGCACAGAAGGAAAGAGACAGATTAACATTTGGTTAATGTTTAAAAATTTGGAACATGAAATGAAATTTGATAATTTTACACGTGTAACTTGTGTTTCGTACATTGACTGAGTAGAAATTTTAAATTTGCCGTTAAGATGTAAATTTGGTTGAGAAAGTCGCACGCCTTAACAACAGGAAGACTGTATATGCAAATTCCTTAGTAACAGCACATTCCTTTCGCGTGTGCATATGCTGCTGCTAAGTGAACTCTTTAACCTTTAATAGCGCTGAGTTATGGATTTTATGAACTGGTATACCGACCTGTAAGACCGACAAGAGTATCTTTTGTAATAAATGTTTCACCGAGAGGAGACGTAAAATACGGTGCTCTGGGCTAGGACACAAGATGAGCCCTACGCCCCAGACTTCCTACCAGGTGAGTGGTGTGTAATACGTCCACAACTCGGAGAACAAAGAAAACGATTGGGGAGTGTTTGTTAACTTATTTTGCTGTTTCCAAATTTGTGTTATACGGAGAAATCGAATTAATATAAACGATTTGCCTTTATGTTACTAGGTTAAATATAGTAAAGAGAGATTTCAGTTGTGTAGGTCTTAGTTTATTTTTGTATGTAATCATGTAGATATTTTACAGAATATACACTTATATATTTTAGTTAGTTAAAATGTAACCCGTGTCTGTCTGTGTCTCACTGGGACGTAAGCTGTGATGAGAATTTAGATACAATCAAATCCCAAACATTTCTTTGAATAAGTGATTGACTTATGAGAATACTGGTAAACTTCAACGAAGATTAGACGCACTATATGGATAAGAAGTTTTAACGGTTAAAATTATGATACATGGACAAGTATAGTGTATACAGAAACGGTTTGTCAGAAACCTGTGTATAATCCAAATTCTGACTGGTGGTAGCGGAAATTTGAGATCGCGAAGACCGAAACAACGATAGTAGGACCCCCACGACCTCACAATATTTAGTACGTACTCGGGTGGGGAGTAGTGGGAGTTAACTATCACCCGGTAGGCACTACATATGCTTAGGGAATCTGGTTAATTGGCTAGTTAAGGTAACGAACGCCATTAAACGTGTGTTACACTCTAACTTGATATCGTGTTGAATACGATTGAAATTAACGTAGTAGAGTGCCTCTTGATTTTCAACGGGTGTGGTAATTCAGGTTTTCACATAGGTTAGTGATGTTACACATGTGCCCAATCCTCGTCTGTGTAATTGTTACATATTCTGCAGTTGTTCTGACCCAGGATGCAGTGGTAAAACTTCCCCCCCCCCCCCTTAGGGCAGTAGAAACTGAGAAGACTGAACTTTTTTTTTATCTTAAGGTGTGTGTCGATATACTCTACTGCCAGAGTAATTTTGTAGCTGAATAGCGGCGGAGCTGGTCGCAGTATGTCAATGCTTGAAATTCATATTCACAATTCGTCTGTATGATTGTTATAATCTCGAAACCTATTAGGAGAGGAGTTCGATGAACGGCTCTGAAGGCCAAGACCCTTTACGGCATCACCGTCGTTTATGACGATGACTGAACTGTTGAATGAATTCCGGTTAAATCTGGCATTGTGGCTTCACACTAAATTTTGTCAGTCGAATCTAGTTCTAGTTTATCTCGGTGTATACTGACCGTTGTCTGCAACACGACAAAATTGACTACGCGCGTTTGCTTGATTTTTTTCTGTTGTTGAGGGAAGTCCTAATTGTCTATGTAAGAAATGATTAATTTTGATAACGCAATGAATCTCGGAATGCGTTCATATAATATTTCAAACTTAGGTCTCTACCCCACCGAACACACAGTACGTGTCAGGTTCAGAGGTCAGTGGGTTAGCCCGTTGAAGTAAGAATTTCTTGTGATAATTATTTAACAAGGAGTTCTGAACAGCACTCAGAGCTTGGATTTATTCTGTATGTTGTAAACAATAGTGTGTAGATATGCAGATAATACTATAATACTAAAATTGGTCGGATAAATGGGATGATGGGGCTAGGACTGGATTTATCCGGTTTAAGATGACCCGGGGGGGGGGTGTCTTTTGATCCTTCGGATTCACTAAAATGATAATTTTTTGACTGGCTGAGTACCTATTAATTCGTCGAGCAGGACTGTTGCGCGGAGTTAGTTACACGTGGATGTGTTTATAAGCACGGCCAGGTGAAGGCACTGCGAGGGGGTTGTGCAGAAACAAATTTTGGGCAGTGCCTATGCTTAGTTTTGAAGTGACAGTGCAGGTAGAGCAACATAAGGATTTTAAAAAATATATGGCACTAAATCTGAAATACAACCAGCTTTTTGGCGGCTTCGCAAACTGTGGGGCCTTATGTAGGCACATAGATCGCGACAGGCGTAACCCGGGCCTGTTAACGATCGTCTACCGCACCACGTTTCACTTGCCCATCTCTACGGGACCTTCAGACTGTAAAAGATAAAGAAAATTTTCGTACGTCCTCCATCTTGTTATTTTACATTCCACAAATATTACCTTGACAAAAATTCTCACACATTTCCGCTGTTTGTTACCGTATTTAATTTCAGGAGCAGTGAGTAATTCTCGCTAGTATTTCTGCAGCTCCATATGTTCGCGTTCCTGCTTCTTGTTATTGATTGTAGGAAAGTAAAAGGTACGCCCTTAGTGTGCCCTGTAGTGGCCTGATGTTCGTGAAAAGTTTGTGACAATCAACGGGTGTGGAAGGTCAAGGGGGCGGACATGCACGCAAAGAGAATGGCGATTTCGGAAACCCCCCTTTTTTACATTTTAGGACGGAAAGCAGTCAAAAATTGAGAAAGCCCTCTGGTTTTCAATTCTCTATGGAAATAACGTTCATTCGGTCAATCATGCGAAACCAGTAAATACGCCCGCCTTGCTGTGTTCGTGGTCCTTTAGCTAGTTATTAGTGACGAATTTCCTCGAAGTTTTAACTCCCCCTGTTCCTTTATTTAGTTTCATTCGTTTATTAATGCTGACCAGTTGTTGTACGCTGTTTACTTTTATGTAGATAATTTGTCACAAAACAGGCAATGTCCGTATAGTGTAACATTGAGGCGCATTCTTGCAACCATTGTTGCGGTGGAAAGGAAATATGTACTACGTATTCTGAGCGTGTGCTTAGGTATCCAGCATGCAGTGCGCATGCGCCGTATTATATTGTCCTCTGGCCTGTCTGGCTTCACAAAATTTTCTCACATTATTTCGTAAACGGCACGATTTACGAAAAAACAAAACAAAACTATTGAACATAAAATGTGTGTTTTGACTTTTTCTACAACTTTTGTCAGAAACATTTCTTGTTCTAAGAAGAACTGAGCGAGATATGCTGAAAAATATGTATTCGACGTTATGTAAATTACCCCTTTTTATTGTCAGATTTTAATGAAACGTGAATTACATGGACGGATTTTCGAAAAATACTCAAATATCAGCCGCCATTAAAATCGATTCAGTTGGAGACGGGTTGTTCCATGTGGACGGACGGACGGACAGACGGATAGACGTAGGAACAGACGTGACGAAGCTAATAGTAACTTTTTGTAATTTTGCTAACGCGCCTAGAAGTGTGTTCATCTCCGATTCCTCCCTGTGCAATTAAGTACCCCAAACACTGCAACTCACATCTGTGGTCTGAACTTCCCTAAATGAATATGCTGCTGCTGCTCATCCAACCACCACCACCACCGACGCCGCAACCACCACCTCCTCTTCCTCCTCCTCCTCCTCCTCCTCCTCCTCGTCCTCCTTTAGTTTACAATGAAAGATGGATTGGTTACAGTAGTTATTGGTTTTCAGTTGCATCATCACCTGTAGCAACATTGTCATTCAGGATTTGGTCTATCGATCTGTTCTGATCTTGGTTCTTATCAAGGCTTTCATCATTCATTGACCTCATTTTACTATCTGTAGTTGTTATGCCACAAGTTGTGTGGATGTCTAATCAGCATACTTCCTGTTTGTGTATTACAGTTATCATTGTTGACATTTCTTTATTTTTTAAATTAAACAGGGTGCATGATTCTTCTGTCATATCCCTTCATTTCTTTTTTATCTGTAGACAGTTGCTTGCACAATCTGTACATCTGCTACTGTTTCATATTGTTAAACTTGTGTTGATTCATTGTCCAGCTTTCTTTGCCATTCACTTTAAGTTTCTTTTGGAACTTCGTTAATATGACTTCCTTGCTTTTCTTGTTATAAAGGCCATTTCATTGCCCTTTTAGAGAATACATTTGGTGTTATTTCTCTACTTGGTCTGTGATTTTGTCATTACATAATTTGTTGACTTAAATAGTTATTATGTCATTCTTGCACTGTAGTATGTTTGTCGATTACTGTCTTAATGATTCACTGCTCTTGAAGGATAGTGTTTGTGTTAAAATGTATATATTTTTGTGTCGTTTCTGTTTTGGCAAGGATCTCCGGAGAGAGTGTCCTTATGCTGTTAATCTTGTTGTCCTAGAGTAAAACTGGTTTCATAAACTTTATAGAATTCATAATGCTGTGCTTTAAACTTGCACTGGTCATCAGAGTCTTGCATTTAGTATCCACATGTTTGGGTCAAGAATCAACAATCATCAGGCTAGTTAATTTACAGTTATTTAAAAAGAGGGTAAAAATGTAAGATGTCATTATGTATTATGTTCATGGGATCTCACAAGCCCAGAAGTTTTTCATTTTTTACAATTACTGCAAACTTACATTGGTTGATCAGTAGCTAAATAACTGCTTTGTTTTTGGGCAGATTAATACCTGTAACAGTTAAAAAGCTTAAAAAATGGTTGAACTGGTTACATGTATTAAATAAATGTATTATATTTGTAAATGTATATGTTAAATAAAAATAAAAATGGAGCCCTAGGCATCAGGCAAGGTTTTGCTTACGTGTAATGCGGGGTGTAGGGGAGTTTTTTTGTAGCACAGTACTGTGCTTTAGCTGTTCATGCCATTTGTTTTTATGTGGTTATTCGGTTGTTGTTTCTTTTCCAATACTATGAACATCACACTCTTTTATTTTTTTGAAATGTGATGTTGATATATAATTATGGAAATTTGGTTTTCATTGTTGTATTTACAACCTTGGTGTGCACTCTGTTTTTTTGTTGGATGACCTAACACAGAGTGTATGCCAAAGTTGTAAATTATTACTTATAGTTTTGCTAGAATCACCATTATACCACAGCAGCAGAAGCATTAGATAGAAATGAGCATGAGTATTTCATTACATAACTGTGTCTTTTATTTTTGCATTGCCAGGTTTTCTTCATTTCTTAGGGCTTGCCATTAATTGTGATATTTTTGTTTACTATAGATGACTTTACACTGGCCATCTGCCCAGGAATTGGTAATACCTCTGAAAGTGTTTACATCCGAACATTTGTGCATTATGCCCAGTGCCATGGTTATCGCTGCGCAGTTTTGAATCATGTTGGAGCTCTTAGTAGTGTCAAGGTTACAGCACCTAGGGTATTCACATATGGTAAGTTACTGTGATAATTTCTTGGCATGGTAATCTTTTTTTAAGGTTGTTTGGTTTTATATTAATGTTGCACTCCTATCTTTACTGAACATTGTAGAATAGTGATGTTACTAAGGTCATCTGGATGTCTTTCTTTTTCTGCTTGAACTATTATGGGATTGATTTCACAAAGAAGTTTTGGGCAAGTAAGTTCAGGGAATGCTTGCTATTACATAATTTAGAGCATGGGTTCCAATCTGCGGCTAGTGGGCTGTATGTGGCCCATTGTATTATACAGCCCATGGCAACGTGCGTAAATTGTGTTTATGAAGTTGTCCCATTACAGGCCCGGAGGGGCCCAGTGGGTTCCAGGAAGTTAAGGTTCCCAGATTTTGTGACAACAGCATTGGATGGTGGTAGGTTGTCAGCCTTACGCACCAGCTGCCTTTACCCCTAGGAAATATTCCTGGTACTCATTTCTGTTAGAGGCTGAGTCGACCCCAAGGCCATAGTGCGAGCAGAAGGATTTTATGTCAATGAAAAATCCAGTGACACCAGCTGGGATTGAACCAGCAACCTTCCGATTTGTAGCACAGCACCTTAACCACTGTACTGTAAATTGTGTATATATCATAAAAATTGCACAGTGTTTTAGGCAGTTAGGTGTACACTTATTTTTCCATGTGCCCCCCACAAACAGGCCTCAATTACTGTTGTGGCCCTTTGCCATAAAAAAGTTGGATGCTCATGGTTTAGAACATTCTCTCGCCATGTACTATTTAAATATGTGCAGATTGAACTGTAATATTATTTGTTGTTTTATGTGGTTGTCAACGTGGTGTCTGTCATTAAGTTAACATAAACTGAGAGTCTTTGTGAGCAGTGTACTAGTGTACTGAAGGAAATATTTGGACCTAAGGAGAGAAAGAAGCAGGAGGCTGGAGAATATTGTACACTGAAGAGCTTCATAATTTTTCTGTTCATCAAATATTATTAGGAAGAAGAAATAAAGGTGGATGGGAGAGGTGGGAGTGTGTGTTATGTGTATGAGTGATTAGAAATGCATGCAACGTTTTGGTCGAAAGGTCTGAATCAAAGAGGATGCTTGGAAGATCCACACAATTTTGGAGCATTATAATAAAATGGATGTTAAGAAAAAACATTTAAAGGTATGGAATGAAGTAACTGGATTCAGGACAGGGATTGGTGGTGGCCCTTGTGAACACTGTCCTAAGCCTTAAGTTTCCATGAAGTATGGGGAATTTCTGTACTAGATGAGTGACTGCTGGCTTTTCAAGAAGGATTCTGCTACTTGTAGTTATTTCATATTTTAAATGTTTGTTATAACAAAGAAGATATGTGGTAGAACCACTGAAACCTGGGGAGTAAATGTATGGGCAAAGACAAGGTCAGTACCAACTTGGGTTTTTAGGGTGTTATGTTTACGTCAACCATTTTGGAGCATTAGGTTTGTATTTATCTTGATTACCCAGTTTCATAACAGGAAATGTTGCAGCTTTTAATTGTATGTGTCATGTATTGCACAGAAACTACCCTTACATATGTCCTTTTCCTATCTGAACATTTTTTATTTTGTTAGTGGTTGATACAGAATTGTTTCTGCTGACAGAACTTTGGAAAACATTATGTGAGGTTAATTTATTGTGGCAGAGTTATTTTGAGTAAGTGTTTGTTGCCTGATTACTTAGACTTAAAGAATCCTGTTAATCATGTAACAACATGTGTTGATAGAAGCTTCAGATATCAGAAAGTTTGAGCAGCCAAATATTGACCATTTCCCATGTTTGTTTTGCATCTCCAAGGCAACAGGTCAATCAATATGGGTTTCCTAGCATTAGCATGTCCTCATCAATACAGGAGATGTATATTAAACTACTATAGCATATGTATTGTCACAAGACACTTGTTGGGCAAAGGATTTTTGTGCATGACACCTTTCTCATCAATATTAGTTGACCTTGAAACAATTGTAACCATCTAGCTGAGTCATGCTTTGGGATTGGAATGTATTATGATCAGTAGTATAGTTACTTTGAACAGTTCAAACACATCCTTTTAGCATATTGAACTTGTTCATAGTATACAGCATTGTCAAAGAGAGGGAAGGGGAGCAAGTACCATCAGTCACAACTATATTTTGCAGTGATTTAATATATATTATGCTTAAGGATCTTCCTTTTGGTATTTTTATGTTGATTGATGTGTGAAACCTGACTGGCAGGTTGACTTTTTGTGTGAGGAGAGACAGGCAGGGCAGTAAGTCACAACTATACACTGCAGTGGTTGAATGCATTAAAAGGATTACAACGAAATCTGGACCTTGGATGACAAAGAGCCATGTGTTGTCAAATGGTTGTTAGATGCATGTGTAGTTACATTTTTAATGTCCAAACATGGTATTATGTCTTAGTGTATGTCTCAGAGGGTCATTGTTCCAGGAAATATGCTGGCTGAGAATTATTGAATTTTAGTTTCTAGAAATGGGCAAGTCATGTAGCACTTATGGGGGAGAGGAGAGGTGTATACAAGGTTTTGGTGGGGAAACCTGTGGGAAAGGGACCACCTGGAAGACCCAGACATAGATTGGAGGGTAATATTATGATGGATCTTCAGGAAGTGGGATGGGGTACGTGGGCTGGATTGATCTGGCTCAGGATAGGGACATGTGGCGGGCATCTGCAAATGCAGTAATGAACCTTTGGGGTCCATAAAATGCGGGGAATTCCTTGACTAGCTGAGAACTGGTTAGCTTCTCAAGAAGGACTTGGCTCCATGGAGTGAATAAGAAGTAAGTGAGTAGGCAAGTAAGGAACCCACTGTGCCAACAGTAATCCATGTAGGTAATACAGCACACTGATTTTTTTGTTTCCCTTTAATCTCTAAACATTTTAAATAGTGTTTTTCAGTAACTCATGAGCAGTTGGTATGCATGAGTATGACCCTTGTTAGTGTCATTATGTTCCCTTTTTCATGTGCCAAGTTAGCATTATAAAAATGTTGCTGTTATTATAGTAGTAGTAGTAATAATAATAATAATAATAATATAGTAACAACAATAACTTGAAAAATAACATTACGTGTAGCACAAATTGTAAATACAGAACAGATGCAACACTGTATACTCTAGAACACAGTTTGTTTCAGGTATATAATTGTCAATACCCTGCATAAAGTTGATAAATATAATAATAACAACCACCACCACATTATTTGTTGTTTCTGCTGGTGTTGCTGTCGTCCTCATCTCGAGTCATCTTTCCTTCTCTTTCTTGCTTATTTAGTTGAAATTACGTTCCTCCATCAAAAAATTTGGATGCTGGCACAACATACAGTGTTAGGATAAGTAGATATGTCTTAGCAAATATGCAGGGAAGCAGTTGTTTTCAATGTATACCCTGAAGAGTGGTACAAAATTGTTTCTCAGGAAGCCAAGACCAGTTCTTCTGTTATTCAGTAAAACTCCAATGCCATTCCATGCCATGGCAATATATAGAAGAGATAGCTCCATGCATACTTAACCTTGGCATGGGGTGGAGGTGTGTGGTCAGCTTAAGGCCCTGGTCCCCTCTGTCCTTAGATAAGTTAATTGTGCTTGCCATTGAACAGTCGACAAAGGGAGCCAGGGCTGGTCTGAACATGATAGTGAATGTAAAAATATCTGATGTACCGGAAATCAAACTCCAGTCATCTGGCTCTTAAGACTGGTTACTATGCTGTTCGAACAGTGAGATAGAGTGTGCTTATAGTGTTATTGCTTTCACTGTTGGTGGAATTCTGTATATTAACATATTAAATGAACCATTATGACCTCTTCCTTTCACTGCTGTAGGAGTATTCTCTTTTTACTGCAATTTGACTTGAAATTACCACTTGTTATGCTCTTGGAATTAACTTTATCAGAGAATGTTCGTATGTACAAGTAGTACACGTGCATTATATTATTATATAACACTTAATTACATAAGACATCCCTTGTACACAACAGTGGTGAAGTGGGAAATATTAAGAGATTGGAAAGGTACCATTTATGCCAATCCACGAGTAGTAGATAGTGTTATGATACATGTTTGTTTTATTACTAGTCAGAAGTATACCACCAAAGAAATTTTGACTTCAAAGGACTGAAAGTTACACATACAGTTAGAGCAGATACAAGGATACAATAAAACCCTAAATACATCTGGAAAGATCAGAAAGAGAGCAACACTTTGCACATTTGGCATTCTGTTACCGATTGAGGAGACAATGAGACTGCTGGACTATAAACAACTGGCCTCCGTGACCTAACTCTCTAAGTTTCATGATAATTATGGTCACTGGTATTTGGACTGTGGAATGTAAGGCAGGGAAATCCTGTTCAGTTAACCTGTCCATGAAATATAAAAGCTAGAAAGGGTTGAAGATCCCTGATTTAATATACTAACATACAGGTACATAACATTAATTCACGCAGCCTAAATGTGTAATGAAGGCTTATGGCCACCTCTCTGACCAGCCTCCAAAATCATTAAGCTGAAGTTGAAGACTTTTTGTCACACATTATCACCAGTGGTGAGACATGTTTGCACCACTACAGTTTAGATATGTAAACAGTGGTATGGGAATATGCCATGTTGCCTGGAAAGAGGAATTTTAAAACAACTGTGAGTATGGGAAAGGTGATGGCAGCAAACTTATGGGGCATTCATGGAATGATTCTCATTGATTTAGTGCCATGTGATGGTATGGTGACTGCAGTCCCTGGTTGGGCATGTTAAGAAAGCATTTCATGCTGGAGGCCTGCCTTATTACCTGAGTTGTGGTGCTGCTGTGCAGTAATACAAGGCTATATACTGCTCACACCACTATCACTCTGCTGGACACCTGGCATGGCTACATTTTCTCCATCCACCACACATTCCTGGCTTGGCCTTTTTGAATTTCCTCATTATTTGGAATCTGAAGAAACTGCTTGGAGGTTGGAGATTTACACCTCTTTACTGTGTCAAAGGCAAGGTCAATAAGTGGCTAGGAGATCAAGACATCTCCTTTTACTATCAAGGATTGAAAAATCTCATTGTACACCATGATATGTACTTGAAAAAGTATAATGACTGTGTGGAAGAAAAAGGACTAGTGTTGAAGCATCTGTGTGCTTTACTGGTCTCCACATACCTCCATTCACCAAAAAATAAGAGGGGCCTTAGTTTGTGACTTACTCTTGGATGTAAAGCCATTTTTAGCATCTATTCCTGTTGTGCAGTTTGGTCAGTGATTTGCTATAATTTGTCAAAATACTGTACTAATGTTTTCCATATTACCAAAACATTTGTATAGTTCATAATGTATATAATTACAAATTATTATAACCATAACTCTTTAAATTATTGTTTGCAGTAATTACAGTCCATTAAGATGGTTTTCCTACTTCACAGTTTCCCTCTCTGGCTATACATGAGAGAGAGTACTTGCGAAGTTGAAATTGTTTGCTGTATGTGCAGGTCACACAGGTGACTTCAATGAAATGCTGTCTCATATACTTGAGAAGCACCCACACACCCTTATTGTTTGCATTGGCTTCAGTCTCGGTGGAAATTTAGTCACAAAATACATGGGTGAAACAGATCAGTGCAGATCACCAAATATCATTGGTGGCATATCCATATGTCAAGGATACTGTGCTATTGAGTAAGTATAATGAATTTTATTAGAAAATGTGATATTATTTTGGTTTATGTCTTTAAACCCTGGATACTTTTGCTTCTTGAGAATTTCTGTGCCAGGTTGTTGTGGTCATCGTCGTCATATGGAAGTGAGGCTGTTAAATAATGAGACTAGTTTCAAAACAGTACTGTTTAAATGTAATCATTGTATTTGCATGTTATCCCCTTCAAAGTGAAAAAATGGTGGCAGAAGGCAGATGGGTATCTATTGTAAAGATGGTCAGGGTTCTTAGGGACTACAGAGGTAAAGAGTAAGCATATGATGAAAATGGATGAAACTATAAAGTATTTACTTATAATTTAGTGGGCTATTTATGGGCATAATATTGATGCATATGGATTTAAACTGTGTTAAACTTGCCAGCTGCATTATCCAAATTCCGAATGTATCACCATTGTTGTGTTACAAAAAAAAATTGTCACATGAAATTTGTAGGCATGTTCATAATCTGTTGTAATTTAAACTGCCACGTGCCTGGCTGCAGTCACTCATTGCTTATTGTGATTTAGTGGAGTTAATTACGGATTTAGTATGGGTTCTGTGATGTTTTATGTATGATTTTTTAATAGATTAAATTTGAGGCCCTGTATTAGTTGTGCTAGTGTTATCTTTTGCCTCAAATTTTGCACAGTTGCCAGGTTTATGTTACTGTGGTAACAAGAGGTAAACACTACAAACATTATGTGGTGTCTATTCTCATTCCATATTCTGTGAAATACTGTCTGTTGATTTAGAATCTGTAGAGTAGGGGGACAACATTGGACATCTCACACATACATATTCTTAACAATGCCTGCTGTCACTTTCAGAGTAGGGAATGTAGGTTGACTGAACTTCGGCTGTTACACATCCCAAGTTATATCTGTCAGGTGCAACTTCAAGTCTCTACCATTACCTGAGTTGACATGTTAACAATTTTTTGAAAATCAATGTTAGGTGTGATGCTGCTGTCATTCTTATATACCTTACTGCATACCATTTAATAGTTACATTACTTCTCAGGGGTACAAAATGGCTGCTTAATTGGCAGAACTTCAGGAGATTCTACCTGTATGTGATGACGGAAAGTATGAAATCAATCATACTTAGGCATCGTCGTGTGTTGCTTCATGAAGATGTGAAGCGGCACTACAACCTGAATGAAAGAGAGATCATAGCTGCAGCCACCCTCCCTGAACTTGATGATGCCTATACTAGGTGAGTTCTTTGTTGAAATGAAATTTTATTTTTTAAATTTTAGGCCTAAGAGTGTATCAGTTCTGTGTAACATGTTTGCCATAAAATATTAACACATAGCTGTGTGTACATGTGCAGGAAAGTCCACAACTTCAAGTCTGTGACTGAATTGTATCAGTGGAGCAGCTGTGTCAACTATTTACAAGACATTCATATACCTATGATCTTTATCAATGCTCGAGATGACCCTATAGTTCCTGATGCTTTGCTGCAGCAAATCAGACAGTGTGCTTGTGAGTAATGAAACCATGCATATATATATATATATATACACACACACACACACACACACACACACACACACACACACACTCTTTATTGGAAGTACTGATGCCGCTCAGCTAGAATGTCTCCATTATATTAACAATCTGTTGATGGAAGGTAAGTTTTGCTTTCTGTGGCTCTTAGCAATAATAAATGACATTTTTACAGGTCAAAATTTCAAAGCTTGGAGTTATTGTATATTTCATAAATGTATCTGATTGCCCTGTGGAAAGCTGACATGTTAAGATCATATAATAAAATGTGATTTAGGAGGAATCAAGGAAAATTAAATTTAAAACAGACAAACATTTTTTCATGTTCTGAACGTTATGGTGAATGGGAGGGCTGATAACATTCCTGATTACGGTATCTGTGCTAATTTTCGTACTGTATCTCATTACAACTAAGTGAAAGTCCATTACTACAATTATGGCTTATAGTGTGATATTTGTTGTAACAACAGTTTAACAATGCACTGTCGACATCCATATGCTGTATATTGCAAAGTTATTCAGTAACAGTGGGCCTGTGTGATTCAGGAACCCTTGTTGATATGGAACTGCTGTTTGTGTTGATGTGCATGTCATTTATTTTTCTCGTTACAAGATATGGAAATAGTCTTACTAATAACAATAAAAGAAACACAACAAACATAGTGTAATATATATATACAAGATTGAATAGAGAATTTTTGTCAATAAAAGAAATAGTATACAATAATAAGACTCAATACATTTAAAAGATAAAGGAGCAAAATCAGAAGTGAACTCAGCATATCATTTTATGATGTTCGAAATGTGATTTACAACAAACAGAGCATCACTCATTTCCAGTTAGAGTCAAAATACTCTTCCAAAGAATAAAAGGAGTTTGAATAAATCTTTTTGGGGCTCTTCTAAATCGTTTGACATCATATGACAACTCCTTAATAGTTAATGGAAGGTGGTTGTATGTTCTAGTTCCTGAATAAAAAACTCCTTTTTGAAATAACTGCTGTTGGTGCAGTCTTGCATCCTTCACTCTTTGCAGCTGCTCTCTCTCTCAGTGATTTGTACACTAAAATTTTCTCAATTTTAAATGCTGTGGACCAAATAACTGGGCTTTGAAGTATGCAGTTTTGAATTATCTAATTTTTTGAGTGCATATTTACCTGTTGTGTAGTTGGTTGTGTCATTGTTTTACTTAATTGAGTAATTAGATAATACCTTGTACTGTTTTTTAAATGCCCTTTACATAATTCAGTACATATTAAATTGAAACACAAGCCTTTATTTCATGTTTGTACAATTTTAATCTCAGTTCATCTTTTTAAAATCAGATGCAATTGTTGTTTGCCCTATGGGTGCCCAGTGTTAAAAATACTAATGTCTATATGAACTGTGCAAAACACAGTTTAATATAGTAGACTTCTGGCAGTCCAGCACTGTCAGGAGTGAGGTAGTATCAGACTATCAGGAGCATCTTTAAACCTTCTGATTTCTTTGTCAGTGTCAGTGTTACATGGGTTTTTCACACCCTTAATGTCACGAGCACTTTACTTCACCATTCACTTTACTATTAACAGTCATGTGGGTGTAAATATTTGAAGTACAATTTGAAAACAGTGGAGAAAATCCTTCTTATCATAAGATCAGAAAATGCTAGACTGAGATCACGTGAGTTGGTGATGACCTGATTTGGTCCTGTTCGGTATCATTTGGTTCTGGTCCACGTTTGGATGATACTGCTCTGATTGTTTTTTGTGTCTAAGCGTGTTCACCACCGCTCACTGTTTTTTATGCTGAGCTATCAGGAGGGCTGGATCATTGAGTTTTACAGTTTTCCCTGTTTTGAATTGTTCAACTTGTAGAAAGAAGGGGGTGTAATATAGCTTCAGGTTACAAATGATATGCATATTTTGAATGAATCACATGAAAAGTGCACAAAATTGTATGTGTAAAGCCATGGAACAGTACATGCTTTAATTGTGTGCTATTTCAAATTAAGTGATGCTTAACTGTTGCAGTTTTACTGCAGTCAAGGAAGGTAATTGAAAAGTATTATTTCTGCATTCTAGAACCTTGAAGAATGAGAAATGCTTCAATCATTATACCTTAGGTTAGGCCATGAAATAGTATAATGAGAAAAGATGAAAAGTGAATAGAGAGTACTCAGTTTTCAAGTTTGTTGTATGCAGTAGGTTTCCTTTACCACTTTCTTTCATGAGGATTATCCTGGAATAAAACTAGCTACATGTACTAAAGAATGTAAAAAATTCGTTTTACAAGAAGTGCCCATCAAAAGCTGATGTCCATTTGTAGAGTGATGGCACATGACCATATGTATTATATCATCAACAGTGGCAGAAACAGGAGATTGTTTAAGCTGGTGCGCATGTGTTTAATGTCCCCCCCCCCACCCAAAAAAAATTAATACATAAATTTCTTAGGAAAAATACAATCAGTCTGAAATAGTGCATTACTATGAAAAAGAGTCATGCATACAAGAACAAAACCAAATAACCTGTTTTTTTTTTTTAATTTTAAGCTCTTGTGACCGTGCATCATGAACGTAGGGTGAAGAGAGAGAAACCAATAAGAGGCAATTAATCTGATGTTTATTATCAAACTTCTATCGCAACATGTTTCAGGCATCATTATGCCCATCATCAGGAGAACAAGACCATATACTACTGCATATGGTGTTCTGAACTGGTTGTGCTGGCTGTGGTTGTGTGGAGCTGGGTCACAAGCTGTGTGCACTGTGTGAAAGTTACTGTTCGACTGTCGAACAGTAACTTTCACACAGTGCACACAGCTCGCGACCCAGCTCCACACAAGCACAGCCAGCACAACCAGTTCAGAACACCATATGCGGTAGTACATGGTCTTGTTCTCCTGATGATGGGCATAATGATGCCTGAAACATGTTGCAATAGAAGTTTGATAATAAACATCAGATTAGTTGCATCTTGTTGGTTTCTCTCTCTTCACGGTACAAATAACCTGTGTTTTTAATATGAAATGTTGTTAGTTTACATTATGCTGTGTTCTTACGACAGGTCCATAGTCTGCCCCAAAGTGAGTTCTACACAGAGTGTGATCTAGTTATTAGGTAAATTAAGAGTTTAAATCAAATGTGCATGAAAGGTAATTATTGATACTAATCACAAAAATAAAATAAATGAAATCTGATAAAATAAAATCTGATTGTGCTTATAAAACACAGCAAAAAATCCTTACAGAATAAAATCTAATTTCTCTCCTTTTTTTTTTTTTTTTTTTAAAATTCTTTAAATTTAATTTTATTTTTTTTTTTTTTTTAACACTTTCCTTTTTTATTTTTCCCATGCTTTTGTAGTCTT
>Ga0123352_10002106_pt1 | contig 27445 bp, 27 predicted proteins | sample TergutLab28metaG_FD_89700 | JGI IMG/M metagenome (GOLD analysis project Ga0123352, IMG submission 89700) | Labiotermes labralis P1 segment gut microbial communities from Petit-Saut dam, French Guiana - Lab288 P1 | ecosystem: Host-associated > Arthropoda: Insects > Digestive system > Gut ... | reverse complement strand
TTACATAGCCTAAAGGCATGTGAACAAAGGACTGGCCCGCCTTGTGCCAGGAACTGAACTGAACCTCACAAAAGCACATCAACAATCAGCAACAAAGCGATCAGGTTCAGTGCACAAAACCAAGTGCAAGTGCAGGACAGTCACAGTACCACAAGTATCGCTATTGAAACATCAAGACTGTGCTGCCATAAGATGAAGTGTAAATGAAGTGGGGCAAAATGGAACTCATGCACAGATCCACGTGAACAAGTCTTGCGGTGGCAAATGTTCCCATCACGTGTGGCGGTCTGTGAGTGTCTGCAGTCTCGCGGACCGGAGTTACTTCAACTAATGGTCCCCGAAATATACAATGCGATCTTTTCCCATTGGTAAACCGGCCGGGGCGCGAGGCTGACCTCTCGCATATACTGTCGTGGTGAAAAAAAGAGAGACGGACACACCCACTCCCCGACACCCCTGTCCACTTTTAACCCAATCCCAAAAACACGTCACATGACGTCACGCTCTACAAATTAATAGCACAGTTTCTAATTTTTACATTTTCAGTCTAACGATATTATTTATGCAAAATTCAACGCCAAAAGTTTGGCCGAAACCTGTGGCAGCATCAATCAACAAACAAAAGTGCTGTGCAGAATGTAGCTGTTCTGTTTTACATATCTGACAGCACAGTGTCCAGGCCACACTACCAGCCGGTTTATGTCCGCCAGTGCAAAATGCTGCCTGGCAAGCTAACCGTATATACTGCGAACCGTATATACTGCGAACTGTGCAGTGCTGTCACACTGCACAGCGTACTGCTGTAGCAGTTCAACATTCAGACTACAGCAGCGATATGCACATCGCTGAACACCTACAACACACTAACACCGTCAGAACTGGGGCTGATATCGACCGGAGATCAACTGTCGATCCGCCACACAGCACCCTTTTCCCTGTTCTGACCGCAGTAGCACAGTTCGACTGTACCGGAACAGACAGCCTATTGCAAAGGGCGAGGTTCACTGTCTGATATAGCACTCAGGAAAGGCACTCCTGCACAGAATAAGGACGGACTATAGAAATAATCAGAAACAGCAGATGGAGAAGTGAATCTGCACAGAGAATTCAACAAAGGGACCGAGTTTTCTCTGAACGCGGTCATTTGACCGACTTAGTGCCAAACAGTGACTGTGATGGCTACAGTTCCGCTGCTAACAGTGGCAAACATTTAGAGCTTTCAGGCGACAGTGCAAGTGGGTGAACACACCAATCACCGCGAAACGACAACTGTCTGTCGTAAATAAAAAGCCGTTTTCAAATTCCGACATTTCGATGTACACCCAGTACGTTCCAGTAAGACAAGGTGAACGGCAGAAATCAGCCCGATTTTTCCCGCCCGGCGGTATAACGATCTGTAAAGGGACAGTTTTAAGTTTCTCCTGAGATATGCAACTAATTTTGTGGTGCTGTGCCACACCATTAGCACGTTCTGACACATTACACAGCCACACCACAACTGTGAAGTGCATTTTAGCGGACCATCAAGTGCAACACAACACGCTATACCAGTCCAGCTGTTCAAACGGCGCGAAAATACTGCAGACGGCTGGCTTGTGTTCGAATCCCAGATGTGGCAGCTCGCATTTGAATAGCTCCTGGAAGCTTGTTTTTACTCCGACGAATTATTTAGTGCACAACAGGAACAGAGATCAGACCGTGCAGTTTGGGGAGCGGCACTGCTGCAAAAAGGCTTCCTTCTGGTGTAACAAAATGTGAACCAGAGCAAATGAGCGCGTTCACAACTCTGGATCCAGTCCGTATTCTGAACCCTCAACCTATCGGCACGGTCGACGTACGGTCAGCAGCTGTGACGTATTCAGCATCACATCGGCAGTTTGAGCCAGCAACCGGAATTTAGTATTTTTCATTGAGTTTACGAATGATTGGGAAATTAGAAACAACAAGGACAAAATACGCTTTCCGGTTTCACAAATTTCGAGGTCCAATTTCCAACCACAGACGATTTTGGAACCTGTCGTATGTACAAGACAGTGGGGTACGAAGCGAGCGACACACGACAGAACTCTAAATGCAAATAGTGAAGTCAGTAATTTTTTTTTACCAATTTCATTTAATCAAATGAAATTACTACACAAACCAAACCAACATAAGTTCAAGACGTCATTCGCAGTTTCAAAGTCCACAAGGCACCAAGCCCAGACGGTATTTGAAATAGGGCCTTGAAGCATCTTCCACTAAATGTCGTTTCCTTTCTATTGTTTTATTCAACGCGGTTTTCGAACGCACTACTTGCCGGCGGTTTGGAAGCGTGCTCGCGTGTTTTTGACCCTGAAGCCCGGGAAAGTCCTTGCGCTGCCGTCATCGACCCATACGACTGCTTGACGTGATTGCAAACTCTTCGAGAAAATTCTGCTGTCTATGATTCTCTGCGACGCGAAGGGATGCGGCTTACTGCGCGATTAGCAGTCTGTGTTCAGACCCATCCATAGCACTGTGCTACAGCTAGCCCGACTTGTAGAAAAAGAATTCAGGATCTTCGACGAGAAGAGACTAACAGGCTCGGTTTTTCACCATGTGGATATGGCATTCGTTACTGTATGGGTCAACGGTCTCCTCTACGAAATCGCGGACCTAAATTTTCCCTAGTACTTTGTAAAAATCATATTCTCATACCTCAATGGTTGGACGTTAGAAATGTCGTTCCAAATAGCCAGATGAAGGGTAGAATTACTTCACCCGTCCTATTCAGCGTGTATTAAACTTTATGCCTTCGCCTCCCGCCACGTCCCGTCAGCCAGCGCTGCTTGTCAAATACCTGAAGACAAATCTCAGTGACTTAGAGCAGTGGCTGAGTGAGTGGAGGATAGCCATCAAATTCCCGAAGATCTCTGCGACGTTCTTCCCCAAGACCGGTAGGCGCATCCCGAAACCACGACCAGTACAGCTCTTCCGGAAGAGAATTCAAAGCGCCGAAAATCTTGCGGTGATCAGTGATAAAGTGCTCACCTGTTCGAAACACATCGAACAGGCGAGAAAGCGGCAATGAGAATGGGAACGCTGCAATCGCTCCTGAACAGGAGAAGCGGCCTCTTCCATCAGGAATGGTGTTCTGCTGCACAAACAGCTCATTCGTCCCATGGACTATGCGTGTCCCGTCTGGAGGTGCGCCGGTCATTCCCATATCACGAAACTACAGGTAGTGCGGTCCAAGTGTCTTCGCATTGCTACTATTGCACCATCGTACATTGGTAACAGGCAAATTCCCGACGATTTTGGAGTCCTCTATTTCTCCGACCATATCAGATCACTGAGAGATTCGATTCGATGTAATTTTACATTCAGAGTTCTATTGTAATTCATTGTAAAAGTAATGTCGCGAGGTTTCTGAAGATAGTTCAGCCATATCGAAATGTAGCAAAGTATGCGGGGGTAACAGTCGTATTGCAGTGCAAACTGCACTCGTGTTTTAAAAATGCGTTAAATTCTCTATCAAAATTATGTACTGTTATTTATCAGACTCCGATCTCAAATTATTCTCTGCCGATTCTGTGTAACGATTTACCTTCGTGTGTGTGTGGTGACAAATTATGAAGCGCGCCACATTGGATGTTTCAGAGCACAGGCATTTAATGGAGTAGAAATTGCACTAGGTTTTAAATCTGGAAAGTTTGTATATGGAGAGTGACTGTACGGTATAGGTTCATTGTGTTTGTGCGTGTGCGTGATGACAAAAAATTGCAGTGCGCCACATTGAAGATTTCAGAGCAGAGGCTTTCAATGCAATATAAATAGTACCACGAGGCGTTAAATCTGGAAGATTTGAGTCTGGAAATTGACTTGGGCTGTAGTTTCTGCACAGCGATATTCTATGAATGGAAACGCTCGGCTTGTTTGTAGCAACTTTTGGCATTAGGAGTTGACGACACTGTCAGTAACGTCACACGCTTCCGGCATTTTGGACACTCTCAGAATTGTGGTTGCTGTGTTCGATGCAATTTGCGGTCCACCAGTTTTGGTTCATTAGGAAGTACGTTGCCATTTTTCCCAAGTACATATTTCACGAGATGATTGAAAAGATATTGCTCTTTTCAGTGCGAAATTGGAAGTTCTTACAAGTTACGAATAACGAAAATATTAAAGTTCTGACGAAGTTGAGGAAAATCGCATACGCAAGAACACCTGAAGTAATTTTCTTTTGTAAGAATAAAAATTTGCATTCCTCCAACTACATTCACTGCTCGAATTGATAGGAGTGAGCATTTACTGCTCGCAGCAAAGGAAGTTGGTATTTACTGATCGAATAGAAAGGAGTCGCATTTACTGCTGGAAACCAAGGGAGTAGACATCCACTACCCGAATTGAAAGGAGTAAGCATTTAATGCCCGCAAACATAGGATTTGGTATTCACTGCCGGAATCGAAAGGCGTAAGAAAGTACAACCGCAACCAAGGAAGCTGGCATTCATTGCGCGAATCGAAAGGTGTGTTTACTGGTCGCAAACAAGGGAATTGGTATTGAACGCCCTAGCGAAAGATGTACGCATTTTTGTTTCAACAAAGCGAGGTGTTAATAATTGCCCGAAAAGAAATGAGTTACCATTCATTACTCGCAACCAAGGAATGGCATTCACGGTCCGAATCGAAGGGAGTAAGCATTTTTTGCTCGCAACCAATGGAGTTCGCATCCAATGCCCTAATCTAACGGATTAAGCGTTTACTCCTCGCAACCAAGGGAGTTGGCATTCACCGCCCGAATCGAAGGGAGTAAGCAATTACTGCTCGCAACTAACGGAGTTCGCATTCAGTGATCGATTCGAAATGATCAACCATTAAGCTACTAACGTTATATATACATCACGCTTCTTGTAATGCTATAAATACCAACGTGATATATATATAAATCACGTTGACATATATATCATTTTGGCAAAGTTGTCAGCACATTTTTTCTGCAATGTCTCAACACTGAATCAGTTCTGGGAGCCTTTCTCTGGCTTGCTAGAGTTTAAAAGTGTCTGGACCCTAATTAGCCATGAATGTATTAGTGTCATAAGTCTTCAAAAACCACCTTACAGTTAGTTTAGTCTTGCATTTAGTAATTGGAACGAAATGTTCTGGGCACGTTTCAACACTGAATGAGCTCTCAATGCCTTCTTTGTGTTGCTAAAATGTAAAAACCCACCCTCACCCTTACCTTTACCCTAATTAGCCATGAATGCATAAGTTTCATAAATCTTAAAAAATATCGCACAGTTAGTTTAGTCTTGCATTTAGTAAACAGAAAGAAAAGGTTTGGATCATAAAATCTTATGATGTTTACCAGCTGGCTGCCTGCGGAGTGAAGTTTTATAGTAGGTTGGGAGCCACATCTTAGTAGGGGAAAAGGACATTGACACACGTGTTCATTGTCGGTTCAGTTGAGTTTTGCAAAGTAAGTGTGTTCGTTTGTTTCGCAATGGAAAGTGAGGTTTCAAGTGTGAAACGGGCTCGTGTGCTGTCGCAGAATCAAATACGAGAAATCGTAATGGATTCTGACAGCGACGAAGAGAAACATTACGCATGTGAGGAGCCGGACGAAGAACAGCCAGGCCCCTCTTCCGGAAGGTCTTCCATTACACAGCCTGCAAGCCCAGATTTTTCTGCCAGCAGCTCTGAAGATGAGGAAGATGTTGGTAATGTGACAGGACAACAGCATTTACTGCTCGCAACGAAGAGAGTTGACATTGAATGGCCGTATCGAAGGGAGTAAACATTTACTGGACGCAACGAATGGAGTTCGCATTCACTGCCCGAACCGAAAGACTCTCAATTCTTTGAAATGTATGCAACTGTAAATACGAACACAGTGATAAACTTATCACACAGCCATACAGACACTTGCACTTCATGTTCAAGACAGACCACTACATTTAGAGAAAGAGTAGGTTCTGACCTTGATAGAAAAAGTTGGAAGATTTAAACAAGCAGAGCGAATCACTGAGGCAGGATCTGTTTCATATGGAAGAGGACCTGTTTAATGTTGTGTCTAAAATAAGGGATAAAGAGTAAAAGAGGTGAGTTACATTACAGTTGCAGTCTGCATGCTGTGCTGTGTTAATAGCCGCACATTTAATTTATACATTGAGGCAGCATTAAAATGCTTAGCCCTCCCTCTAACAGTCCGAGACACGATCCGTAACTCCTACAAGAACCTGCTCACAGACAGCGAACACAGGGTTTCCACAACAAAGATCACCCTGAAACACGGGGACAAACAGGGTGGTCTTCTGTCCCCGTTCATCTACATCATCTTTGACCCATTACTAGAACTTGAGCAACGAAAACGCTATAAATTCAATGATATCTCGGCCTCGACCCTCCCTGATGACCTCGTCCTCCTCCCTATCAACAGTGATTACAAACAGTATTTTCCTTGACCAAACTAGCTAGTTGCCGCTGAAGAGGGAATTCTACCCTTGTTTGTCATTTGGAGTTCGATATCCGTTATTAACCACACTCATTGGTAACGATGTGAAATGACAGATTTATTTGCGGTGATCGTCATACCGGGCTTGCTTAAGATCACGCGATCTACATCATAATGGATAGAATTCCTTGCAGAAATGGCACACTATTAGCATTGGCCAGACCTGCAAAGAAAGTCAAATTCCCGAAAGTTGTTTGGACGCTGTCCGTTCATTCTTTTGTTAAAATAAATAAATTCCGTTCAAATAATGAAACATACATTCAGCATCCTATTGTTTGGAGACTGGCATTGAAACGGAGTTATTTTATTTAATTTGCAGAGTCGAACTAATAAGGTAACGCATTGCGATAATTAAAAATTGTGAAAGAAATAGAATAAAAATAAAAAAGTCCAGAAAAATCTACAGATTAATTACCTAACACGGAAGGGGCAGTGTTAGATAAACGATGAGAGTTTCTTCGCAGGAAGCGGCGAATAATGACCAAGTAAGTACGCAACAACAAAATTTTGATACGAAAATACCAATTCACAATGAACATTTTCCCACCGTTTATGACCGCTTTATAGAAGAAAATTCAAAGTGTTTAAATTAGGTTACAATCTGGCAAATGGATATGAAATTAACATGATCATATTTATCTTTCAAGGTCATTTGAAAATAAGTGTTTACTTAGAATCGCATTTTTTATGTTTTCTTACAGATACAAGGAGATTAGAGAAACATGTTCAATAAAGATTTCGAATAAGAGATTGCAATATTATTTCAAATTTTCAGTGGAATGAGTGCATGTGGAAGCCTACCATATATGGTGGATATCTCGATGAAATGCCGTTTAGCACATTACAGTCCGCAGTACCAGACTACCAACCCGGCACCTCTTTGGAACATCCACGCTTGCAGTTTAAACGCAATCACCTTTTTCGTGTGTTGCAAGATATACTGGCGCTATCACACCTTGGCAAGCAGACTATACTCTTCCTGAATTTCAATGTGAATTAAAGGAATTGAAGCAAACGTATACGAGCTATAGCGCTGTAGTTCTTATTTCATGCAACATTGAACTTGTTTCGTATTATTCTTAAATTGTTTGGGCGGCATCACATATAAATGCACTGAAGGAACTGTTTAAATACTCTGTGGAGTCGCATGTAGCCATTGCAGACTTTTGTAGTGAGCCGTGCCTGCAGGGCTCGACTCAAAAGCCATCTCCATCCGGAAGTGTGAGTCCCGAATCATTCATCCTTTCACCACTTCCTCTTGACTGTCGTCCGGGGATTGGCTGCCGCGAGCGGGTGAAGGGGTTGGGACGTGTTTCCGAGTTTTCTTAGAGGGGCTATTTTGGCCCGGACTCTGTTTTGCTATCTCGTCCTTCAACTGACAACAAAGACTACTCTGTGTATTACCACGACAGGGAGGAGAGCTAGCCAGCCGAGGGCGTCTTGTTTTGCTGTGTGTTTTGCGCTACCCGCAGGACCGGCGATAGTGTATGGACGTCAGTTTACACTTCACATTTTCGGCTTCCTGTTTCTGAAGACGACATTTTTGGTTGTTGATTCATACTCGACACCGGCCCCCGGTGGCTAGGGGCAAAACAGAGAAGATATATTGTGTAACTGTTGTCCTGGTATTGTTGGTATGTATTTGTCGTGCGAGTAGCACTAAGAATTGGCACGACCCAATGTAATGTGTCAGGTCATGTACCTAAGAAACTTTTTAACTGGTGTCGTGGTAATGATGATATGTATCTGACGTGCGAGTAGCACGGAGAATTGGCGAGGGCCAATGTTACATTTTGTGGTCATGCACGTTAGAAATATTTGTTTAACTGTTGACCTGATAACGATGTATGTGTTTACTGTACGAGAAACACTGAGGCTAGTAAGATTCAATGTATTGTTGTGAGGTCATGCACATAAGAATGTTTCTGCCTGATGGTTGGTTACTCGGTAGTGCAAGTCAGGCTGTAATTTGCATCACGTAACATTGTATTCTGTGAGGCTTGTTTGGAAGCCAAATGTGATAGGTTAGGCCAGTGGATGCACGTGTGGATGCATCGTAATATTACGCAGAAAATTAGGAATGGTGTTTTAACCACTGTGAAGGCCGATACGGTTCTCTCGAGGAATTATTGTTTTGTGTGTGCATGTATGCATATCCTGTGGTCAGAATTTATTTTATATATCACTTGTTACTTCTATGTTACTTGGTTGTATATTGTGTTGTTCGTTTACTCATCCCCCACGAGAATTCAAGGTTTCGGGAACCTAACGCCCAAACGACCGACGGGGTTATTCATAGTGCCGAGCCCTCGTTTTTGTCATCAAGTTGCCTCACCATCGCGAGGTGGGACCGCGTGCGGTCACGTTTGGTAGCAGAGCATGGTTTTACTCGGGCACTCTCTGTTGGAACCGTCTTCGTCCAACTGTTAGGCGGATGGATTTTGGTCGGTCGCTCTCGTGGGCTATGGTTGTGTTGCATGGCCTTTTCTGCCTCGGACGTGTACCGAATTACTGCTGAACAGCTGCGGTAGATCTGTGTTGAACGATGCTTGAGCAGTGACGGACCAGTGCGGTCATTCCGTCATAGATTGATGGAGTATCTGAGGGCAGACGAGATGGACCACAGAGGACAACAGGAAGCGTCACCAGCAAGTGTCCAGACCGATTTTTGCCAACCGCACCGATACTTTTTCCCCCGAACTGAGTGAGCTCCATCGAGGCGGCGCTGGGGCGAGACAAGCCTCTGTTTTAGTTGAGCCTTTGCGTCAAGTCACGCCGTTTTCGTCACATGAGCCACAGGAAATATTACGCCTGTTTGTTCGGTTGGGGAGATCAATGACCTGGAATTGGTTGACGACCGGCAGTTTATTACGCAGGTCTTGCGTCTGATTTCGGTCAGCCTGTTGAAATTTATCGGCGGCTGTCTTCGCGAGGGGTGTGAATGGGCAGGTTGTATGTCTCGTTTGTTGGAAGTATACTTCACGTATTTTGTTCGGGAAAGCTCGTCGTTACCTTATTAATTTAAAATTTCATGGCGAAGGGCAGTCTATGCGTGCGTATATCGAGCAGGTGTTTGAGGCAGCTGACTTTCTGAAATATGAGGCTTCGGAAAAGCAGCTCTTCGAAACGGTTGTAATGAATTTTCATCCCGACATATTAGCCAAGGCCGCTTTTCTTGACAGGCCGCGGTCCGTGAAAGATTTGTTTAGAGTTGTAAGCCTCATAGAAGAGAAGGTTTCGATCGCTAATGAAAGGCATCGGTTAGAGCAGAAGATTCTGGGGGAACGTAGCGGTGGCATGGAGTCCCGAGACGGAACCCGCGCGCCCGGCAGGGATAGCCGAGGCCAGGGACAGGTTTTGCGAGGTGCTGGAAATATGGACAGACAGGGCATTACCAGACGGGGCGTCCGGAGAGAACCACGCGGGCGAGAAACGGGCAACGGCCAGGAGGCCGGGCGGCCGCCTGGCAAATATCTTAAGTGGTCTTCAGAAAGGCCACCGTGGATGATGGCGAGTATGAAGGTGGGAGATGTTGCTGCTTCGGTGAACACCGGCGCCCAGTTCTCCTGCGTCTGCTCCGATGTCGCGGAGTTTTTGCGTCTGACAGGGGAGCCTTGCGAGATTGTCATGTTCTGTTTTGTTCCTTGGCTGATGGGAGACGGCGCAAGGTAACTGACGCGGTTAAAATTCAAGCGAGGTTGTTGAAATTTTCATGGAACCACGAGTTTAAGGTATTACTGGTGGGCCCCTTTCCCGTTATTTTGAATCCCAAATTTTTTTTATCGGAGTAAGATGGTGCTCGACGTTTCGTCGAAGAAGTACAGCTATGGGTTTCCCCGGATTGGAGTGGAGAGTGTTTTGCAGTTGGAATAAGACCCGTGAAGGGAAGGCTTAACTCCAAAATTGACCGAAGATGCGTCACGGGTAGCGACTAGGTGGCAGAGTTGGCTCGGTGGAGTGACTCCCACTTCTATTCTTACCGGTTTTCCCGCATTGTTTTCCTCGGCCTTAGGCACGGCGTGTTGTAAGCCGTACGAAATAGAATTATCCGACACCGCCCCTGTACATTCTTAACCGTATAGGTGTGCCACGCCCAAGTTGGCTGTTTTCAAGGCTATGGTTAACGACCTGTTGGAACAGTGTGTTGTACGCCGCAGCCAGACTCCCTATGCAGTCCGGCATTTTTGGTACCGAAAAATAGTGCGGGTTTCGAATGATAGTGGAGTATTGCAAGGCGAATTCTAAGAGAGTATTTGGCTCGTCCCTGTTGTCTACTATTGACCAGGCGTTTGAAAAGTTTAGCGATGCCGTGTTTTTTTCGGTTTTCGACCTGAACTCGGATATTACCAAATTCCTCTTCCGCCTCGAAGTCCGCGTTTTACCGCCTTTCGCACCCCTTTTGGACTTTTTGAGTTTAACAAGCTTTCCATGGGCATCAATTTGCGAAGCCACGGCCTGAACACTGTAGTTGATGAGATTTTTTTTGCAGATTTTAAGTGGCGATACGCGTCCAATTTTTTTATGATCTGGTCGTTTATACCTCATCGGCCGTCTAACACGTAGAGCACGCCCGGAAAGTATTACGCAGGCTCCAGGAGTCTTCCTTCACCTTGAACCCGGAGAAGATGCTTTTTGGGGGCTGCGGAGATTAAGTATCTGGGTCATCTGTTATCTACCGAAGGTGTGAAGATCTTGCCCGCGTGGTCGTCGGACCGGTGGACGCGGAAGGGATACGCCCCTTCGATTCCAATGGGAAGATGCCGAACTTGATCATTTAGATGAAGTAAAAGTCGTCACAAAGTTACTGTAGGTGAACCTACGGAAGGATCATTAACGGCGCGGTGGGGTGCTCTTCTGACTCCGATTTGAACGTCGCGAATAGTCGGAGGTGTCTCCGGACAAATCGACCCAAGGCCTGGATCATAGACCGGGGGTGCTTCCGCTGAAGCGCGAGTCAAAGGCAGCCTCGGAAAACGGTTCCCGGTCTCCCTCCGAAGATCTTTTATGTTGTGGATGATAAAGGTCAGCTACCTCGCTCGCGAAGAACGAGCGACCTACCCGTAGGGGCAAGTTCTCCGGGACAATTACGGGTGTTGTTTGGCTCTCTTCACGCCCCAGGACCCCGGCGTCCTCGGTTACTTTCCCGACCCGTCTTGAAACACAGACCAAGGAATCTAACAAGTGCGCGAGTCACTGGGATAAGGTCTAAACGCAGAAGCTCAGAGAAAGCGTGGGTCTCACCCGGCATAAGGCCGCGGCAAGCCGCAAAGGGAGGACGGCCCGTTGTTCCCGAACGGTGCGGCTGGCCTGCACTCCCGGGATGCCTTGGCTCCGACCGCAGGCGCACCCGGAGCGCACACGTTGGGACCCGAAAGATGGTGAAATCAGCCCGGTCATGACGAATTCAGGGGAAACCCTGATGAAGGTCCGCAGCGATTGTGACGTGCAAATCGATCGTCAGAGCTAGGTATAGGGGCGAAAGACTAATTGAACCTTCTAGTCGGTGGTTCCCTCCGAAGTTTCCCTCCAGATAGCTGGCGCGAACTCGGACTGGGACAATCTCATCGGTAAAAGGAGTGATTAGAGGCCTTGTGTCCGAACGACATCAACCTATTCTCAAACTTTAAATGGGTGAGATCTCCGGCCTGCTTGAGCGAAGCAGCGAAAAGAAAGATGATGGTGCCAAGTGGGCCAATTTTGGTAAACAGAACTGGTGCTGCGCGATGAACCAAACGCCGGGTTAAGACGCCTAAACCGGAGCTCATGGGAGACCATGAAAGGCGTTGGTTGCTTGAGACAGCAGGACAATTGCCATGGAAGTCGGAATCCGCTAAGGAGTGAGTAACAACTCACCTGCCGAAGCAACTAGGCCTGAAAATGGATAGCGCTAAAGCTCCGTGCCTATACTGTATTACAGCCAGTTACCCTTTGTTTTCCCAACAGAAAAGGATCTTCTTAATCGAAAACTGAAGACGCGAAATTATTTACTTTTGTTTTGCAACACAAAAGAAAGTCCACATTTAGAGGAACGAAGATGTTGAAGTTGATGGAAGAAGAGAACATCCTACCTGGTAAGGGAACACTACTGATAGGCATGCTCATGAAAATTATATTAGTACAATGAAGACTGGTGGTGAAGATTACGTAATCGATATAGCATTTCACTACATGCTGGACAGTCCTGGGATTATATCCTGTTGGGGCGAGATTGCCCATGCTATTAAGGCCTTGCTCCTAGGCCCTCGCAGCCTCATGTACAATGGCTGCTAAGTCTTTACTGGAGGTTAGGCGATAGGAATGTGTTGCTGACCACCGACTGCCTTCTAGTGTGAGATGCAAATGGGTTAGAGGTAAATTTCTTCCTCCTGTCTGTGCCTGCCTAAGCATGTCACGGGGAGACCTTTATCTTCACAGTGAAGGCTAATTCCCGAATAGTTAAATACGCAGTGTAAAGAAAATGGACATTAAAGAAGTTACACTTACAGAATTTAGTTCACAAACTTCAATGTACAATATACTAGAGTGCAGAATAATATTCATGTTTGAACCTCATGTCTGGTTGTGTAAGTGGGTACGGCACGTGAAAATCAAGCATGTTTTTGTCATTAAGCCACACAGTTAGCTAATTGTCATAATGCTTTACATCCAGATATGAATTGCTGTCTGCAAGTAATTACTCACATAAAAGTAAATATTTTGGGGGTAAGTTAATTCCTTTTATTTTAATTTTATATTTATGCTTACAAATGCAATTATATGTGCGAGTGCGGAGGGCTAGGGCACTTCGCTAGGGAGTGCCCCACTAGACGAAGGAGAACCCCCAATTTTTAGAAAGCACCAGGAAAAAACCAAACGAGCGTTCGAAGCGTTCGCGTTTCCCCGGGTGATTTGTCATCTGACGTTGGAGCAAGGCACTCACACTATTTCTGTGCGAAATAGAAGAAATGCCAAGAAGTCTGATGGTAGCCCCAGGATCCAAAGTCTCGATCTTACAGCCCGGCATGTCGAGTCATGACCTAAGCGTCACCACGATAAAAGCATATGGAGTGACTGAGAAGTCGTGGACATAAAGGGACTGCAGTCTGTTACCTTCGCGATGAACGAACGCGAATTCACCTACGTGTCCATAGTGGGCTGTCTCCCCGTCGACGTAAAAGGTCTGTTTGGCACCGACTTTGATCAAAAGGCAGGTGCCGTGATCGCCATGAGTGCGGTAAGATATCCGTTACGGGCATCGGCAATGTGCCACGGGTGTTTAGGTTCAACCTGCAAGGCATACAGCACTCACAGTCTTCTCTGAGTGTAAAGCTGGGCACATCCTTCAGCTCAGTGGGATAAGCTACGTACACAAGAGCAGATCTCAGCCAACCACAACCTGAGGTTCCATTGGATTTACTGTGTGCTACAACTGCGCCAAAAGAGTCCAGTAAAAAACTGCGACTATGAAAAAAATTTCTGACCTTGGTAGAAAAAGTTAAAAATTTAAACCAACAGAATACGGCACTGGAAAAAGTTAAAAATTTAAGCAGACAGAACGAATTACTGGGGCAGGAGCTTTTTCGTATGAAAGAGGACGTTTTTAATGTTGTATCTAAACGCATCACATAATGTATGGGGGCTATATTTTGTTTCTAGTTTTGTGGAAATTTGCCCCATTTATTGTGTTACAATTGTGCGAACAGTGTCTAGTAAAACATGCGACAACAAAAATAAGGGTACGTTCTCAGGTGATGATATAAGGAGGCAGTAAACAGCACTGAGGCAGGAGCTGTGTCGTATAAAAGAAGATCTCCTTAACTTGGAATCTGAAATAAGGGATAAGAGATGAGTTACATTCTAGTTCAGTTGCGATGCTGTGGAATGCAAATAACAGTGTATTTAAATTGATAAACACTGACGCAACACTAAAATGTTTAGCCCTCCGTATAGCGGTGCGAAACACGATCAGTAACTTACAACTTCTCACTGACAGCAAACACAGCGTTTCCATGACCGGTATCACCCTGAAACGCTGGGTCAAACAGGACATCTAACCCCGGTCATCTTCGTTCTTTTGGACCCACCGCAAGAACTTAAACGAAAACGCTATAAATCCAACGGTAATAATATCCTGGCTTCGGCTCTCGCTGATGACCTCATTCTGCTCGCTACCAACAGGACACACAAGTACTATTATCAAACACGGAAACGTACTTAAGCAAACCCGGTATGACGACCGCCGAAAAATAAATGCGCTTCATTTCACACCGTTAACAAGATGGCGGTTCATAACATATCGTCCTCCGAATGACTAACGGGGAGGCAATTGCCTCTTCAGCGGCAGGCAAGTTCTTTGGCTAAGCAACACAAAGTCACTATCACATGCTCGCTCTAGATCATAAGGGAAAGAATTGTTTCCACAAATCGCACACTATCAGCGTTGGCAAGAACTGCAAAGAAGGTGAGATTCTAGAATGTTGTTTTGATCCTCTCCGTTCACTCATGTTAAAACAAAATTTTCCTTTCAAATAATGAAACATGCACTCAGTACTTTATAGTCTGGAGACTGGCATTGGAAGGTATAAACATGTAACGGTTTGTTTACTTAGCAGGGCTGAACTAAAAAGGCAACGCCTCGCGAGAATTTAAGATTTTGAAAGAGACAGAAAAAAACTATAAATATCCACAGACCGATTACTTAACATAGAAGGGGCAACGTTAGATAAACGACGAGGGTTTCGTCGCAGTGAGCGTCGAAAAACGAGGAAGTAAATATACTCGTACATCAACGAAATTTTTGTATGGAAATACCAATTCACCATGACAATTTTCCCACCGTTTATGATTTTCATAAAAGAAAAGTTTCTTCGCAGGGAGCGGCGAATAATGACCAAGTAAGTAGGCAACAACGAAATTTTGATACGAAAATACCAATTCTCAATGAACATTTTCCCACCGTTTATGACTGCTTTATAGAAGAAAATTCAAATGTTTAAATTAGGTTACAATCTGGCAAATGGATATGAAATTGACATGATTATAATACTTATCTTTGAGGGATATTTGAATAAGTGTTTACATAGAATTGCAATTTTATTTGTTTTGTTACAGATACAGAGAGATTATAGAAATATGTTCAAGATTTCGAATAAATAGATTGCAACCATAAATTATTGTAAATGTTCAGAGTAAAAATGAGAGCATGTGGAAGCCTACCCTATATGGTGGATATCTCGATGAAATGCCGTTTAGCACATTACAGTCCGCAGTACCAGACTACCCGCTCGGCACCTCTTTGGAACATCCAGGCTTGCAGTTTAAACGCAATCCCTCTTTAGTGTGTTGCAAGATATACTGGCGCTATCACACATTGATATGCCATTGTCACAAGGCTCCAGATGACAAAGAGTGATTGCAAGCGCATAGTTTTATGTTCCAACTAACACGCTGGCAAACCAAAACTTTTTTTTCAATCAAACGACGATTGGAATTTCCTGGTACCGCAATACTGTTGTAGGAACTTCAGAAAGCGAATACAGTAGACCTGAAGTATGTCCGTGATATGTTTTTGTCTTTTACGTACTGTTTGTCACAACGTTTCCCACTTAATAAAAATCTGTCATGTTCTCAATATCGGTTTGTCTTGAAAACTAAACTATCTGTAAATCAGATATGTAATTTTGCGACACAGATGTAAAGTGCTTTCGTAAAGACAGGTAAATATTATTTTGCTTCACAATATTAAATTGGTTGTCCATAAAAAATGTGGCATAGTTTTTACATATCAGCCCCACCGTAATTCTCTTGTTTCCACAAGTGGAAAGATGTTTTGGCTCTGGTTTTCATAGTGTGTTGAATCAGTAGTGTGACTCGTTGACTGCTTGTACACTTTATAGGAAGGTAGAGAATTCATGTAGACTTGCTGCTTGAATATGGGTTATTTTTAAAAGGCATTTTGAATTTTTTGGCAGAAACGCGTGTGGTGTGAATAAGGTACTAGGTATATAATTTGTCACCTTTGATTTATTACTTTACACCACTTCTCTGCCACTGTCATGGGTGTCGGATGATTAACTTGTATTAGTAGAATAAACAAGTCGTAAGGAATGACACTGTGACTTATGAGGTTTGTCCATTTTAATTCTAATAAATAATACATATTGCAGATTGTAATAATTTAATTATGTATTTGACATTTTATTACGCTTATTACATTGAGCACTGGTGATTACGACATACCTAATGCGTAATACACAATTGGCCTGCCAGTAAGTCCACCAAGTGGTGAATGAGGATTAGGCGGTACAGCTTCTCTATTAGTACATATCTAGTAGAAATGTGGTCGTAAGTTTTTCAGAACCTACATCGCAGGTCCTACAATGACATAAAACCATCGTCTGCGAAAAGAAAGAATCAACATTCTCTTTTGCGTTGATCCCCACTTTCAGCTACACTGACTACGTATTTCAGACTGAAGAGTCGTTCAAACAACTTACTGCGTATTTAATCACTCTTCTTACCAATCTCAATGCCAATGAACACCCTGTGCAATCATCAAATAATTATTACTTATATCCCTGTTTCTTAATCCTGAGGGACAAGGCACCAGGAAAAAAGGGATGTGGTGATGTTATAGAGAATCTGAGATCTCATATCCAGACCATATCTAGACTAGCTGTCACTAGTGGCTGTGTCTCATAGGTTGCCTCCGCGCCGCGGCAACACACTGCATGGATTCACAGACCAAATGAAAAGCTCAGCCAGCGAAATTGCAGAAAAGTTAGAGCTAGTGCTCTTCCTGAACCAAAATGAAATTGATATATTGTTAAGTAGTGAAACGCACTTCACATCCAAAACCACTTCAACATTCCCGGGTATGACCTTTGCTACACCAATCACCCAGATGGAACGGCATTGTTGGGAAATTGTGATGAATAAGGGGAAATTTGATTCGTTGGCGAAACAGACGTTGGCGACACTATAAAAAAGTAGAGGTTTTTGTTGGTGTTGTTGTTTGGGTGGATCCTTGTGAGACAGAACATGTAACAAGTGGTGATGTGATTAAAGAATTTTTGTTTTAGTAGAGACTTATTTGGGCTCGCTACTACCTTATGAATCGAACCAGAAGGCCGGGTAGGCTTCAAGTGTGACATATGAGTGACTCTTCTCTATGGATATTTTGAAGAAAAAACGGAAAGTAGTGCGGGCGGTATTCGGGCGTCTCTACAATACTTTGAACGAAGTTGCTTCGAACTGGGACCCGGACAACAGCGATGACTCCAAAATATGGGCATATGTGGAGTTAGTATGGGAAAAAACAGATTAATTAGCGAAGATGGACGAAGAAGTTATGAATCTACTCTTGCAAAAAGAGGCGTTAGAGGAAGAGCTGGGCAAAGAAATGCAAAGTGCCGATGAGTACGCAAGTAGGTACAATAGAATCAGTCGTTATGTGCAGGAATGTGTAAGTGCTGCTATAAATGTGGAGGAATACAGTAATTCCATTTTGAATGTCAACAAGAGGAAATTCCAGTTGCCCACTCTTGAATTTAAGACTTTTGGGCGTAATGTCAAGGATTGGTTGACGTTCTGGGGTCAATTTAAAAAGATAGATGAAGATCCTAAGATGGATGATGCAGACAAGTTTCTATGCATGTTGCAAGCTACCACACCCAAAACCAGAGCACGGGAGATTGTGGAGAGTTTTCCCCCTATAGGCAGCAACTACAGTAAGGCAATGGAATGCTTGAAGGCTCGCTTCGGGAGTGAAGAATTGCTAGTGGAATTATATTTGAGAGAGTTGCGTAAGTTGAATCTGGTTATGAATTCCAGAGAAGTTATAGTTATGCTTTCCTCCCTGTATGATAGAATTGAAACACAGTTGTGGGCTTTAGAAACGCTGGGGGCAGCTACTGACAAGTACGCAACCATGTTGTTCCCACTGGTGGAGTCCTGCATATCAGAAGAGATATTGAGAGCATGGAAGAGGCAGAGTAATACCAGTTTAGTTCAATAGAGTGGCCAGACCAGACTTGATATTCTTAAGCGCTTTTTGAAGAAGGAAGTAGAGAGTGAAAGAGGATTACAAATGCAATCCAGAGTTTTAGTTTTGGAAACAATGTCAAACATACAAAACCGCAAAAATGGAAGCCAGTAGTCATAAAAAACTTTATTCCCACCACAGCTGACTTTCTTAATTGCAGATCCAGTAAATTGGCAAGTGTGTTCTGTGAAGGGTCACATTATAGTGATGCTTGCTTTAAGGCACACAAAATGAGTATTGAGGCGAAACGGGACATTGCAATTAAAAAAAATATTGTTTTGCATGTTTTAAAGTTGGACACGTCAAGAGAAGTTGCAGAGCCGTCTTGAAATGTATATTATATGAAGGAAAGCATGTCCCAGTGATGTGCTCTAAGGGTGAAAAGTCATGTGAAGCAAAGCTAGAGCCAGGGGTAGAGAGTTCCTTGTCCAATATAAATTTTAGTCAGTTTTTCTTGCAAACTACTATGGTAATAATAAGAGAGGCCCAATAAAGAAAGATAAGGGAACGGTTGGGTCCTGGATTACAGCGTTCGTACATTAAAAGGGACGTGGCTCAATACATGCGATATAGGCCTACGGGCGAAGAGGAATTAATACACGGATTATTTGGGGGAGGGATGACGTGACCACGCCGTCATCTCTGCTATAAGATCCACCTGCGAAATCTCGATAATAATTTTGAAGCGCTCGATGAAGAGATATGTTCTCGTGTCCCTGTCCTCCAACCGGGTTCATGGCTAACCGAGTTCAGAGATAGAGGAATCGAAGTTTTAATGGAAGAAGAGAGGCCAATAGAAGTCTTAATAGGGGCCGACATTTACAGCAAACTTTTAAGAGGCCGGCGAGAAATTTTGCGATGTAGGTTAGTAGCTATTGAAACCTACCTTGGATGGATTGTAACTGAGAATATGTAGCTTTATTAAGGCTAGTTTAATGTGTGTGTTGTCCATGTTAGTCCACAGCGAAACATTGAGCAAGTTTTGGGAATTAGATGTTCTTGGGATTCGAAACCCCAGTGGGAGGAAGAGTAACGAAGAGGCAAAAACGGCGGTTCAAGCATATTTCCTATACAAAGTCAAAATGAATGACGACAGACGGTATGAGGTGAGGCTACCGTGGATCGAGGGACACCCACCAGTCCCGAGGTATTTCTACTTAGCTAAGAAAAGAGTAGAGAACGTCCTCCGGAAGCTAGAGGAAAAAAATTTCAGAGCTGCATGTTATCAAGTTTTTAGGGACTGGTTGGAAGTGGGCATCATTGAAGAGATACCTGCGTCGAAGTGGGTTGAGGGGCAGTATTTACCTCATAGTCCCGTTGTGAAGGAAAGTGGCACAACAGGGGTGAGAACCGTGTTTGATGCCTCGGCCAGAGAACGTGGTCAGCCTTCCCTGAACCAGTGTTTATAGCAAGGCGTGAATTTGATAGTGATAATACCGGCTCTACTACTGCGTTTTCGACACCATCGGATTGGAATCAGAGCAGATATCAGGAAAGCATTCTCACAGATTAGTCTCTGCGAAGGAGACTGGGATTACCAGAGTATTTTATGGGTTAACGGGGAAGGAGCCCTGAAGATCTTTCGACACGCACGTGTGTCATTTGGTGTGACTACTAGTCCGTTTTTGTTAGGTGCGATTATTGATTTTCATCTGAAGACGTACAGTGAAGTGTCTGAAGACATCACCGAGTATACCAGAAGCACAACTGAGAAATTGAGGAAGAATTTATATGTCGACAACTGCGTCACCAGCGTAGAGAACGAAAGAGAATTGCGCTTGTTCATTAAGGAGGCCTCATTGGTGTTTTCGTAAGCCACGTTTGATTTAAGAGGATTGAAGTGTTAGGATCCTAGCCTGTAAAATCATAACAATACTGTGGTGTTGGGCCTTACATGGGTTAGGAATGCGCACAATGTAGCCGCGAGCAGTTTGAAGACGATGAATGTGGAAGTGGTTACGCGCAGAATCATGTTATCCATGCCACAACGAGTGTTTGACCCCATTGGCTTCACATATCCTATCTCATTCAGTCCTAAGCTTTTGTTGCAGAAGTGCTGGGGGATGAAATGTGAATGGGATCAGGAGGTCTCCGAAGATGTGAGAAACGATTTCCTGCGATGATTACGAGAACTTCCTCTTCTGTAAGAAGTGAAGACACCTCGTTGGCTGAGGGGAATAGAGGACAGTGTGTTAAACTGCTTCTTACGTACATTTTGATTGCGAGTAAGTCAGCATACGCCGCAACAGGTTTTGTTCGCACAGTATACAATTCGTCTGTTCAAGTTCAGTTGGTACAAGCCAAATCACGAGTGTCATCAATTAAGCCGTTGACTATTCCATGGTTGGGACTGCTAGCTGCAACGATAGGAGCCAGTTTAGCAGTTTCTGTGAAGAAAGAGATTGATCAAGACGGTACCTCGCTCATTTTCTGGAGCGACTCTTCTGCTGTGATCTCCTGGATCAAGAAAGAAGACGGAACGGCTACGTATGGAACAGAATAGAGGAAATACGAAGTTTGACGCCGAGGGAGGCTTGGCGCCATGTACCACGTGTCATGAATCCTGCTGATGTACCTAGCCGTGGGTTCTTTATTCCAAAGCTTTTACAACTAAATGGTGGTTGAAGTTGCTAACAGAGGAATTGCTTCCCGGGAACCGCAGCCAGATGAACTTGTTGTGGTGTAAGAACGGAGATAGGGCATTGTTTCTTCCTTTCTATGTAAAGGCGATAGGGACGACTGGTATTACGTATTTTCAAACGATTACGGCAAGGTTGTACGAGTCCTTGCTTGGATCCTACGATTTGTCAATAGCTGTCATAAATAAAGGACTGGGCATTGCAAGGGAAAGATGAGGCAGTGCAGGGATATCATCCTAGCTGAGAAGCGCAAAATAAGATTTGTGCCAAAGGAAACATTTGCTGAACTTCAAGGCGAGAGAATTGCGAGCCTGGACCCCTTTATGGACGCGGAGGGAATTATCCCCTTGAAGACCAGGATCACAAAGAAAACTGACGTGGGAGATTTTGGGATACCCGCAGTGTTGCCCTCCCGTCATCCCATAGTAGACGGGCTCGTGTTCAGCATACATGTGAAGTTACGCCACGTTGGTGCACAAGGGCTCTTGAGTTTCTTGCGAGAGAATTTCTGGACTTTAATAGGTCGGAGAAGCATCCAGGTGTTCTGTCGCAGTGTGTCATATGCAGAAGACATGACGCAGGGCAAGTCATCGCAAGTCAACCAGCTTTGCCTGGGCCGCTAGTGAGAGATGCTGCTGTATTCGAAACTACCTGTGTTGACATGGCGCTTCCACTCTTTTTGAGAGATGGCCGCCATGTGTAGGTATGTTTGTACAGCTGCGCTATAAAACGGGCTGTTCATTTAGAATTGGTGTCATTGTTGTCATCTGATTCAATTATTCAGACTTTCCGAAGGTTTGTGTCTCGACGTGGGTGGCCAGCGTTTGTTTACAGAGACAATGGGACTAATTTTGTAGGCAAAGACAATGCCTTTGGTCACTTGGAGGGAGAAAAATCTCCGAACACAGTGATATTGAGCGAATCGACTGGAGGTTTAACCTTCCGACCACTGCCTGGTGGGGAGGTTGGCGGGAGCGTTTGATAAGACTCCTCAAACAGCTGCTTCGCAAGACCTTGGGAAAAGCTTCGTTAACGTACGAAGAATTGGTAACTATATTATGTGATTGTGAGTCCGTTATTAATTCTAGACCTCTAACATATGTGTCCGAGGATGTCACAGTCCTGGCACCTATTACACCTAATGTTTCTGTTCGACCTACAGGGATCAGGACTAAATGACTGTGATGCTGTAGACTCAGGCAGTCTCAACCGACAAGTTAGGTATCGACAGAGAATGAAAGAAAATTTGCGTCGGTGGTTTAGGAAGGATTACGTAGGTCAGTTGTTTTTGGCCACCGAGAAGAAAGGTCGCAAGTTGCAACCTAGAGAAGTTGTACTCCTTGCAGTGGAAAATAGCAAAAAATTAGAATGGTCTTTGGCTGTTGTAGAAGAACTCATCCCAGGACGGGATGGGGAAGTATGGCTAGTAAAGCTGAGGACAGCTTCGGGAATTCTGCTCAGGCCAATTCAGCGAGTCTAACCTTTGGAGATTTATGATGAAGAACCGCCCAAATCTGACAAACCTTCAGTGGCAGTTGCAAAAGAAGCAGAGGCAATTGTTGACTTTATAGTACAGATGGACAATGGATTAAAGGGAACGGGAGCTCGAAACAAGAGTGGCAGAAAGATAAACTTCCTTCACGATTTCGTATGTAATTAGGGACTTTTGAGGGAACGCTGCTTTTTTGTTTTTTATTGTCTAAAGTTTTGAGTAGTTGAGGCATGACACGACTCAAATGTGGGAGTGTGTAGGGAAATTGTGATGAAAAAGAGAAATTTGATTGGTTGCTGAAACATATGTTAGCAGACTGTGGCAAAGTAGAGGTTGTTGTTGTTGTTTGTGTGGAGCCGTGTGAGACAGAACATGTAACAAGTGGTGTTGTGATTAAAGTATTTTTTGTGGTACTAGAGACTTATCTGGGCTCGCTACTACCTTATGAAACGAACCAGAACGCCGGATAGGCTTTAGTTGTATCAGGTACACGGGGGCACCGCGATACTCATAAAGACTACAATTCCATATTACGAACAATTAAAATATGCAGAGCCAGTAAATCAACCGACATCAGTACGAATTAAAGGACCGCTGCGTGATATAACTATAGCTGCAGTATACTGCCCGCCGCAGAACAATTTAAAAAAAAGGGCATTTCGAAGCATTCTTCCAAACTCTCGGCCCCCGCTTCTTGACTGGAGGGGATTTTAACAGCACAAAATATGCTCTGTGGATCAGGACTAACTACCAACAAAGGACGCGAATTGGACAAGGTCATCCAGGCTCAAAATACTCATACTTATTAACCGGGTCTCCAACATACTGGCCCACACACGCCAACAAAATACCGGATCTCCTGGATTTCTTCATTACTAACGGCATCTCGGCCACATATGCTGACGTTCAAGCCAGCTACGACCGTACCTCCGATCATACCCCAATCATAGTAACCATTAGCACAACTATTGTGGTCCAACAACCAACACGTCGACTACACAACTCGTACACGAACTGGGCAATATATAAAACTGTGGTACGACACAACGTGACCACAGCCATGAAACTTAAAACATGCGAGGATATTGAGATAGCTACCACCAATTTCAACGGTATCTTACAGCATGCTGCTCAAGCAGCAACTCCCGCAATACACCCACTCATTCCAGCTCACAACTTACCTTCTGAAATCAAACGCTTGGTAGCAATAAAGTATAGAGCCAGATCAAAGTGGCAAACAACAAAAGCTCCAGACGACCGACGTCTATTGAATAACGCAAGCAACAAACTAAAGGCCGCCCTCCACGAACTGCGGAATACACCCTTCACTGCCTACGTCTCCTCTCTTAAACGAGACAACTCCATCTGGAAACAGCTCAAATCAAAGAAAAAACACGAACACCATTCCCACCGCTTCGTGAAAATTCAACATCCCAGGGACCTTGGGCCAAGAGCGACTCAGAAAAAGTCGAGCTATTCGCTAACCATCTAACGCAAGTGTTCACCACTCATTAGAACACCCTGGATCCGACTCGGATAACCCACAAGCTTTCACTCTCAGTGAACTTAAACAAGTAATCAAACGCCTGGATCCCCTCAAGGCGTCCGGCGCCGATCTCATCACAGCACAAATGCTACAGGAATTGCCGCCGGAAGGTCTACAAACTCTCCTATACATATTCAACGCTATAACCAGATTGGAATACTGGCCAGTCCCCCTAAAACATGCAAAGATCATCATGATACCAAAACCGGAAAAAATCCCACTATTGTCACTTCATATAGACCAGTCAGTCTTTTGCCCGTAATATCCAAAACTTTGGAGAAAATCCTAATCAAAAGGATATTCAATGACACACACTTCGAGGCGTGGATACCTCTGCATCAATTCGGTTTCCGAAAAGCGCATTCTACTATAAAACAATGGCACCTTCTTACAGATATAATAAACAAAGCATTGGATGATAAAAAATATTGTTCAACCCTTTTCTTGGATGTCAGCCATGCGTTCGATAAAGGATGGCATCTGGGCCTCCTACTAAAAATCAAACAAACCCTCCCCCCATTGTACGTTAATCTCCTAAAATCATACATACAAAATAGATACTTCGTGACAACATACAATAACGAAACTTTATCCCCATTTCCAATGCTTTCGGGTGTCCTCCAAGGAAGCATCTTGGGTCCGTTATTATATACAGAGCCGATATCCCACAATCAGACAAAAGAATCCTCAGCACCTTCGCGGACGGCACGGCCATCTCTACAACACATTCAGATCCTACCTTAGCCTCTGGCAATCTTCAAGTTCACCTGCGCACGATTTAAAATTGGACTCGGAAGTGGAGACTCAAGATAGATGGGACTAAGTCCTCACACATAACATTCACTCTCCTGCGAGGACATTGCCCCCCAGTGTATATTAACCAGACAGTCGTACGCCAAACAGATACGGTTAAATACCTCGGACTTCTCTTCGATAAACGTCTAACCTGGAAAGGATCACGTGAAAACGAAACGCAAATAACTCGACCTCAAAACTCGCGAGATGTGCTGGTTCATTGGAAAACATTCCCCCTATCGTTGGAAAAGAAGCTTCTCATCCATAAAAGTGCTAAAACCAGTGGACGTCTGGAATAGTACTATGGGGATGTGCCTCTAATTCCAACATAGCTGTCATTCAGCGATACCAATCCAAACTTCTCAGATCTATAACCAATGCCCAATGGCATGTCCCCAATCACACATTTCATTCCGACCTACACATCTCGTACGTTCACACGGTTTTCCGGGAACGGAGAGCTACCCATCGCACGGCCCTGGACTCGCACCCAAACCCTTTCATGGAACCAATAGTGCACCCACCAAAAACAGGCTCTTAAAACGAAGATGGAAATTTGACGACATACACTAAGGAAGCGTCGATGGACTACTCCTAGACCACCGACAACAGGGACAGTGCATTAGCAAATAGGAAACGGTGTGGTGATGTTTTTCTGATTGGTAATTAAGGTAATTAAAAAATCTGCCTAGTGTTCTGATTGAAATGCTGGAAGCTGATGGAGGTAAGACTCCCCTTTTTTTAGGGTGTGTGTGTGGGGAGGGGGGGGTCAAAATTTGATGTGAAAATAATTGTACATAGTATGAATTTTTGCTCACTTGTCAAAATGAGTCCCAAGATCCTATTCTAAATGATTTAATAAATTCTGCTGCCTGAGGAACATATTTATTTTTATATTTAGACAGAAAATATTCATGAATTTAAAACTATTTGTGTCATGCACATAAGTACATGCATGTTAATATCTTTATTATCTATATTACGTTGTCAAAACTGAAAAGTTCTGAAACTGTGGAGGACAGGAGATCTGCACTATACGACTCCCGTGTGTTTGTTTCCCCAAACATCGCCAACTCGTTCAAGAACATTACATCTTTGAATTTTAGGGGAAATTACTTTTGCACCTACACAATCTGTGTATTTTATCCCACCCTTCTCTCTGTTTCTTGTGTATCACAATGTTCAGTAGTTAATGCTGTGCATCGTTAGTGCAGAACATAAGCATCACTTGTTTAAGTGCAAAATAACTTACGTAAATTTTTGTAGGAAATATTCCCCATGTTATGGAATTCCTGCATGAGTTTTAGTTTCTGGTACATAACTCCACGTGCCATTTCACTATAAGTTGGGCTTCTGTACATAACATCTTCTGCCATTTTATTTAAAATTTTGATTTGGGTAAGTGACCCCGTTGCCATAGTAGCATATTTAACAATTTATGCTACACAATTGCATGAGCCATTTTCTATGAATTGAACTTTCTTGTACATAATTCCATATACCATTTCAATATAGTTTCACTTTCTCATACAATCCCATATAGCATTTCAGTACAATTTATACTTTATTGTACATGACTCCTATAAGCCATTTCAGTAAAATGTGCACTTCTTGGCACTTAACTACACATGGAGTTTCACTACACAATGTACTTTCTGGTGTAGAACCCTCATGTATGAGGTGTGGCTATTATATGATGAGACTGGTTTTAAAGCCATAATTTGTCAATAAAATTATTGTATCCACATGCTACAATGAAATCTCATTTTATTGAACACCAGAATATTGCAATTTCAAGTTAAACGTATTTTCTGGGTCCCTCCCATTTGTAGTATATTTTTGCATAAAAATGTTTCACTGGAACGAATGTTATGTAACTAAATTTGCAGTTTAATGCAATAAAAATAATTCCCACTAAGGAAATATATAACATAATTTTAAGTTGAACATTGTGATGCACTTCACAAAAGCTGCTGTTATATGTGTTAGATACGAGACAAGGAAAACAGGAAGGAATTAATGTTTGGAAACTAAAAATATGTAATTTATGGCCATGTCCAAAGTGTTTCATGGGGAAATCCCATTAAAAAAGTCCTAAACACAAACCCATTGCCAGTCTTAACCGTGACCCAAAGGTGCAAGCTACTACTACCATGAAACGGCATTCCTTATGGCACATTTATATGTTTGTCACATGATTCTAGCCACATGAACACAACTGAAAACTGAAACTGTATTTGACTCGATAAGTCAACTTGTTACAGTTTGACTTAAGTAGAAGTAGCAGGAGGACATCATGTTACAACTCAATCAATCAGCCAGTGTGCCAATTTAAGGGAAGTAGTTGGACTTTCTTTGCGTTAAATTTGAATGCTGCATGACTAACTTGTCTGTATTACCACCCACATATATACACCAGTTAATAGTGGTGTGTGACCTCAGTGGAAATGCCAGACCTGACTGTGATTGAGATTAGCTCAATA
>Ga0123352_10002105_pt1 | contig 27446 bp, 13 predicted proteins | sample TergutLab28metaG_FD_89700 | JGI IMG/M metagenome (GOLD analysis project Ga0123352, IMG submission 89700) | Labiotermes labralis P1 segment gut microbial communities from Petit-Saut dam, French Guiana - Lab288 P1 | ecosystem: Host-associated > Arthropoda: Insects > Digestive system > Gut ... | reverse complement strand
TGGCCATTATCTCCGTAACCGTTCAACTTTGGACATAGGTGTTTTGGGTTATATCGGTATACTTTAACATAAGGAACACCCTCCTGAAGTCTGGCACATTCCTCCTGGGACACCCTGTATATAAATACACAAAATTTTATGCGGAAAGTCTGAAAGGAAGAGACCATTAAGACGCCTATTAATAGGGCCTAAAGGTGATAACGATGAAGTTTGCCTGCAGGAAATACGGTGTGATATTTTAGGCTGAAATTAACTGAGTCAGGATACTAACTGTCAGTAAGCTATTTTTGGTAGCGAAAATGATACGGGATGTTGCTTGAAGGCGGAAGACCGCTTTACGAGCTGAACTACTGTTAGTTTGTAAGATTGGACTGTGTTGCGTAGTTCAAGTTCGGTGCGCGTCGGAATGAGAGATAAACAAGTTGTCTGTCATCCGCCAACCCAAACTTACAAATCACACAGTTCCGACAGAATTCTTAATATTTATCTATAAGAGAGAAAATATGCAGGGACATGAGAACGGGGATTGCTGTGCATGAACACAGGCCTCTAGACAATGCTGCGGTGCTAAAAAAATGTATCGTTTATAATTCATATGTAAATAAGTACACTTAAGTAAGTAAATTTAAGTAATTTTTTAAATCTTAGAGGCCTATTATTTTCGTTTAGAAATGCGTCAGTTATTATTTTGAGCTCTTCCATTAAAAGCCGAACCAAATAGATTTTCACGGCTGGGAAGCGCTTTATTACAGCGTCCGCATCATATGAGAGAGGCAAAATCCGGATGAATATTTGTGAAAGAAATTCAAAGGGTTGAGGAGTAAAGAGAAATGGAGAAGAGACGATTTGCGAAGTGCGTAGCATTCGAATGATAAGCAATTCTTCTTGTCTGCATGGCCGATAAAGGTTTTGGATTCTCGTGGATTCTCTTCCCCATCCCCAACCGTTTCCTGCGTAGTGTGTCACTGAATTATGCAGGCGATGTGATACGGTTTTAAATTGATTTTATATTTGCTTCGCTCCTCTTTTCGTACTCTGAGGAGGGTAAAATGTGTGCAAGGAACTGAATATATATATATATATATATATATATATATATATAGACGTGGTAAGTGTATACAGAACCCTCTGCTGTGATAGAATAAAGCTTAAAAGCAATGCTCATCTGCAGAAATTTATAAATGAAATATATATTTGGAAGAAAACACAAAGTAGGGATATTTTATAGACGTAAATGCCGTAATTTATAAATTACTTTGAATGTTTTTTCTTTTACAAACAAAATAAAGTAAGAGAAAAGATAAGGCAACTTTCATGTTGTTTAAATGTATGCATTAACATCAGATGTTTCATGATGTCTGTCAGCCGCAGAATTTTCTGAAGACTTATGGGGAGTAAACGTAATTGTATATTTATCCGAACATGGTTGTGGTCTTTGGTGGTAGTGGATGATAAATTAAAACGTTAATAGCAAGGCTTCTGTCCCTATTTATGGAAAATAATTTGTGTGGTTTTGTACGTAGTTAAGCATGATTTGTTTAAAAGATGTATATTATATTATATTATAATAAAATAAAATTAAATTAAATTAAAATTTAAGGAAATAATATTTTTGTTATTTTCCCAATCGGAAGTTTAATACGAAAGTTAAAAGTTTATCTTTCTTTTAGTTGCAAAATTAATACATTTCTGAGATTTTGGCTGTACACAAGTAGCTTAAAGAATTATAGTGTGTCAGCAGCAAAGAATCCCTTGCAACCAAATTTTATATGTCACGGGACCAAGCCGTTTGCAGGTAAGGGCACTGATATTTCTCGTAGTTTTGCCATCTTGGGGAATAAGCTACTTTTTTTGTACCCTATGAAGATGAAGTAAAAAACGAATACAGTGGCTAGAACGGTGAGACTTCTGGCTTGTACAAGCGGACTGCCAGGTTCAGATCTTGGCTGGCACACCGAATATCCTGTCTGAGACTTTTCTTGCTTTTCCTCTTTTCTCCCCGCAGTTGCCGTGATGCTACCATAAACTCGGCCATGAACCCTTCCACAAACCCCCTTCTTCACTATAATTTCATGTTTTTGTGATAGTCAGTCATAGCGATGTTAAATAAGATACGAATAAATATATTGTGATATCAGCACACATACAGAGTAATACCATGATGAAACCCTGTTACCAATTAAGCTACACAAGAATTTCTTCCCCTTCACTTGGGCCTCAAATTCACTGTCGTCTCTGCGAGAGTCCACTAATCATCCTCATTTGGGGGCAATTGAATTGCTTAATATTATTTTAACGACTAAGTCTTCATCTTTGACGCGGTCTATTGGCTTCATATTATTCACCCAAATTTTACACGAAATTCGTAGTTATTAACATGAGCGCATAAATCTCTTCACCCTAATAATAAGATTGTTCGCGGTGTCCTGCTTAAAGTAGTACATAGACTTTGTACCAGAGCCGTATTTACTTACACGAAAACGTATGGTTTCACGGTACATGCGTAAACATAATTTCATATAGGAACGTTGGAATAGTACGTGCTTCACTGATCGATTTTCACGAAACTTGCAAATGCTTTAGGACTTATGCACATCTCTTCCAGCGAATTACGCACAAGTGGGATTGTCCATGTGAATGTGGAAGTATGGGCGAAATGTAATTTTTCCCCTTTATGTAAACTTTCACTGTTAATGATAGAATTTTCATGAAAATTATATAATTGCCCTCTGTGGAGATTTTATATACACAGTCTTTCCCAAAGCTCTAAGTAAACACAGTACGTACTGGTAGAAATTTATTTACGTCGTACAGTATGAACATAATTGATCCGATTTTCACGAAATTCGCAATTGAACAAATCTTTTGTGAAGATCTCTTTTGTTGAATGCTACAAAAATCCGACAAAAGGTCATAAACTCGGAGAAATCTGCTGTCTTGATTTTCAGAGTAGCTTTTCGGTCCTCCAAAGCTATGGCAAATTTCTACCAGATTACACAGCGTTACAACCCATAAGACAGAATCCATCATCATATCATCATATCGCTTACTGACCCAAAGTGTCTGATCTCCTTATGGAGAGTACGGCCTACGATTGGTGATGCTTTAGCAGACAGAATCTAAGGAAAGGTTTGCACTAATTATTTTGCAGCTGAATTTCTTTTTGAATAATGACTGACGCATGCGGAAATTACAAAACTAATTACACTGCAGATGTAATTAATTTAAAAGCGTTCCTTGCTTCAAATAGAAATAAAATGCACGATTTTTTTTTGTTTTCCACGTATACAAAATGGCAGCTGGACAACTGCCGCAGAATTTCAATGCCTCTCGCTGGACAGTCTTCTCTGTAAATGGGTAACAAGCATAGGTCACGTACAGAGCAAGAGAAATGGCGCATTTTATTAAGTACGTTGTGAAGAAATAATGGTTAATTAACTTGAATTCTGATCCTGCAAGAACTCAGTTGTTACAACTCTGTGTGTTTTCATGTATTCTCATTACGTACGGCGTTTCGCTAGTACTGTATGCTTGTTCGGTGAAAGGTCGGGGCCATCACATTGTGTTCACTTTATCGATTTATAATTCAGTAACAATTGCAGCAGTGTTTCTCTCTTTATTAACAAACTATGAATATTGAACGAAAAAAAGTGGCATTTGCACATTTGTTTACAAGAACCGGAAAATTCAACATATCCAAGACTAAACCCAACTGTTTTTTTTTTATGGTCCCGAGCCCTTTGCGCCAGTCTTCATTCCTCAATCACGTCGATCTCTCTAAACTTTTAAGTCTTCCAAGAGGAAGTTGTCCAGCAGACGCTAGTTTAATACTGCCTAGGAATTCGTAGTACCCTCGTCCTAAGCACATGGCCCCATGAGAGTGGACTCTGCAGATATTACGTCCAGGCTGTTCGTGCATGTGTTTGTAACCGTGCTTATGTTGCTCGCAGTGACTGTTTTTCTTAACGTACAGACTTCTCCTTTATTGGCTTGGAACATCGTAATTGCGGCACGCCTTGGCGAACGTTTCCTTACAGTACTGTCCCTGAGGTAAGCCACTCAAGCCCACGGCTCAAATGGATCGCGTTGCGAAGACTAGATTCTGTGAAATCTTCCACAGTTACGGAGAAACGTGTCGGCATACGAACCAAACAGAAATAGTTTGTACGCAAATTAACAAATAGTGATCCGTGCATATCACAAATCTCCTCACTACAGCTCCTTGCAGGCATGTTATTTCATATTTAGGCCATGTATTAGCTATGGTAAAAACTCATTTTACTTGCCACCTGGGTAGGCAATAAATCCTCAATTTTTTTTTACAACCAGAGGAGTTTTAAATTCCAGACACGGATACTGGCTACCTTAACAGGAACTTTGTGTAATTTTCTTCAGTCCCTGTAGGCAAATGCTCGGATAACGCCTTAAATTAAGGCACAACAATTTTCTTACAATTCCTTTCTGGTTCTTTACTTACTAACCAGTCTAGAATTTGACACTGTATAATCAGAGCTACTGAAAACGTAAAAGGTAAAGCAGTCCCGTTACAGGTCTGGAGTGGCCCAGAGGGTTCCATGTAGTTAAGGTTCCCAGATTACATGACAACGGCTCAGGATGGTGGTAAGGTTGTCAGCCTTACACACCGGCCGCCTTTACCCCCCAGGAAATGCTCCTGGTACTCATTTCTGTTAGAGGCTCAGTCGCCCCAGGGCTATAGTGCGACCGGGAAGATTATGTCAATGAGCAATTCCAATGACACCATCTGGAATCGAACCAGCGACCTTCCGATTTGTAGCACAGCACCTTAACCACTGTGCCACCGCAGTCCCGACTGAAGACGTGGTTTAAATAGATAAATATCAATGGAAAGCTTATTGTATATCGATTGGTCACTGTACTGTATCCTGTATTAAGTGAGCCCAGTTCACATTCTCACTCTTTATTCATTAAAGACCTTGCAATACTCATGGTACGTCAGTTTCTTTCCACGATGCCACTTACCTTCGGAGATTCCAGTCAATTTGTGAGTGAACTTATCACGTGTGGAATGTGGGCAACAAGACATGTTTTTATCAGCCTTTATTCGACATAAGAACTTAATGGTGACGTGGGCTTAGAATATAATTTAGTAGCCTACTGAGGGGTAAAAAATTTGCTGTTGAACAAAACGGCCTACTCTATCAGATATCTGTATTCGATTAGTTATGTTATATTTGGATACGAAGTAAAAGTGTGTAAAACGTAATTCACGTTTGTTGAAATAAGCTCTGAAATATATAGCGCATTTGTAGCCATTATAAAAGTCGCTTTAGGCTCAGGAATCTTACGCATGGAACTTTAGTTTTTAAAGTGTCTCTTCATGCTGTGTTAATGGTCACACGTTGAGCGCTTCTAACCTTTACAGCCTTTCATCGTACTAGAAATGCGGAATTTATGTGATGTTTGAATAAATTACCAAGTGTGTATGTTATTTTTCCATAGAGACCGAACTTACTTTCAATGTCACGCCAGTCTTACTTGACATATCTACGGTTACGAACACTCAGCTGAAAACCGCTTTTGGTGTCCGACGGATTGTGTTAATCGTGAGACGGACTAGACGTAAAATAATTTCGCTAATGAGAGGCTGCGGTGGAATTGTCAACGCTATTTCTTTGCTATCGATGGAATCACCTCCGAACATAGAGAAACACGAGCTCTGTGAGGTAAAGATTGTCGGTACTGTGATATATCTTCTCTTTTAGGCTGCAAAATGAGTCTTAGCAAGTTGTGCTTTATGTCTTAGAGAAACTAATTTGTTGTACCTACTGAATTTTATCTGTTTGAAAATATGTTCATTTAAAATGCTTTATAAATGTCTTCTTCATGGTGAAAATGCAGCGAAAAGTTTTCTAATATATCCAGCGTCAACCTTGACTTATAAAAGAACGGTGTATAGAATATTAGCGAGTTCAGAGTGACAGGTTCAGTGATGGACGTAAATAAAATAAAATCTGTATTTTTCTTGATAGATGTGTGGTTTACATTTTGTAGGAAAGAAAAGGGCAAAAAGAGAGATATTTCGAAAATCTCCACGTATCTCGTGGATCTTCCTTTACTTCACCTTAAAGTGCGAGGAGTGTGCGCATAGACTCCATGTTTCCGAACAAAGAGTTTTCTAATATCTTGTAAATTAATCCTGACCCTGTTATTTAGGGATTTAACGGAAGAGAAGGTGTAGGAAATACACATTCTTTGCAAAAAGTGAAGAAAAATTTCGAAGAGGAATTGGCAAAATTTCAAAATGAGAGGGGTACGCGCTGATGAGGCTGGTTGAGACACTGCGCTGGAATCCGGAAAGTCATTAGGATCTTTCATTGACTTAATTCTTCCGGCCGCAGAAAGGCCCTGGTGTTGACTCATCCCGTAACAGAAATGAATACCAGGGGTAACTCCTGAGGGTTAAGGCTGTCGTATGTAGGGACTGACAACCTTACCACCTTCATGTGCAGACTGCTTAGAAATTCTGGGAGCCTCAACATCCTGAAACCTTAAGGTAATCTTTAGGTGGGTTTAGGAATTCCCTTACCTTGTTTCAAAACGAGTGCACAGATGTGCGTTGAGAAATATTTTTGCAAATATCGAAGAGGGCTTAGAAGCTGGAGAACAGCACTCTGAGATTGTTATTTGAAACAATGTGCGTTCAAAATTAAGGGGAAGTAGGGGTCACGGTCACGGTCACGGTCTCAGCCTGCTGGTGGATACAGGCTTCGAACGAGACGCAGCTGCCGCGACAGCTGCCACGTTGAGGACAGAGATTAATGAGACTCTCAATATTATAATAAAAATTTAATTACTTTTCTTGTAAAGAGCTGTTAGTGACAACCCCATACGAGGATTTTCTAAGCCCTTTCCGACTGAGAAAATGGAGGTTGATTTCCAAAGCGAGTTCGGGTTTCAACAAGACTATGTACCGTTATTTTACTGTGCAAATGTGACAGCTGATTGTTTCATCATCCTCTAATAACGTCAGTATACAAAATGGTTAATATGAAGTTTTTAAGAAATTCTTATCTAATTCCGGCAGGGTAGCGTAGTCGGTATAGCGACTGATTACGGGCTGGACGGTTCTGGGATCGAATCCCGGTGGGGGCGAGATTTTCCGCACCTGTCCAGACCGGCCCTGGGGCCCACCCAACCTCCTGTACAATGGGTACCGGGTCTTTCCCGGGGGTAAAGAGCGGCCGGTGCGTAACGCTGACTCCTCACCCCTCCTAGTGTCATGGTCAAGAAAGAGTAGAGCTATACCTCTACTCCCCCTATGGGCCGTACAGCCTGTACAGAGTCACAGTACCTGTACAAGGGTGCACTTTACCTTACCTTTTATCTAATTCCGATTAAAAATCTGTGTCTTCCTGCCTCAGAGCCATTTTAATCGTAATGCATCACGACCGCTTCCCCACCCTCACCCCCGACACACCTTTCGTCACTCCCTCTTTCTCTTTCTACCTCTATTTCTCTCTCGCGCTGTACCTTTCGTGTCTTTATTGAGCAGATGATAATTATTTTGCTGTTTAAGAAATGGTTTGTTACAGAACCACAAACATTGTTTCTGGCAAGAAACAAAGTATTCACAAGTATAATTCAAATGGTATATCCACAAAGGGATTCAATAACTGTAGTTTGATATTATCTTCATTTATTTTACGCGATGTTCATTGTGTTTTTTTAATATTAAAACCTCGCGTTGTCCGAGATTTAATTCCGTGTATTTTGGTAGAAATATACCTACTTTTTAGAGGAACTTGCAACCTCCCTCGTTTGCCTTGATGTTGGAAGCAAAATATTACTCCGAAACTGTATTATACTTCTGCGAGACTATACGGCGTCACATCCTAGTGTGTCTTGCTGTGACACTGTTGGTGTGCTTTAAAACAACGCGTTGTAAGAAGCTAGTGTTGACAGCGGGGTAACTCCCCCAGAATGAAGATGACATACTGTATTTTTTAGATATTTGTCTGCAACGACAGATATTTACGAGTACAAGAAATGTACAATATTTCTGTGAATGTTATTTATAATTAGCCCATACTTGTAACATTTTTAGCAACTTGAAAGCATTTTGTTTTTAACTTCACATAAGCACGTCTCTAACAGATTTTGCCATTCTGTATTCCAATGTTGCATTCCTCGCTGAGGATGGTCATATAAAAGCCCTAACCTGTAGATGGCACAAAGTAAAGTGGCACACGGTTGCTTATTGTTGTTTGTGCAATTGTTTGATTAAATGCAGAATCTTTGTAAACATTTAAAATCAAAATATTACTTTCGGGCAGTGCTGTTATGAGTAAATAATGTCAGATGGAAGATCAAACGTGTTGGCAATGATTTTGGAATATTTGGCAAAATCAAACACGTTGCCTACTAGAATCATGCTTTTCTTGAGCACATGATTGTTGTTACATTTATCACGTACTGTAAGTGAAGTAAATTAGGTACATTTAGTTGGCAAACGTGAAGGACAGCGACTGTTAGTAACGTTGTACGGCTATGCATGTAGTGCCTGGTGTCCATTATAAGCATGTTGCTGCTTAAGCACAGCATAGGCATTGAAGTAGTCTAGGCCTTCCTTCTTTTACAAGCCAATTTGCGAGTCATAATTAAAACCCTGTACACATGGATTATTGTTGACCATGTTTGTTTGTGTGTGTATGTGTGTGTGTTTGTTTGTTTGTGTGTCACTAAATGGATGCATATCATTGCCAGTTGTTAGTAAAAGGCCAGAAAATTCCAACAATAAAAGAACGTGAGACCGACGGTGCTGCTAGCTGGTGTTGCGTTGCAACACCAGCTAGCAGCACCGTCGGTGGACATTACCAGAAGCTGTAGTTACAGTGATATGCTCCTGATGATTGGCGAAAACATCACCCGAAACATGTAGAGCTGATTAAAGTAAATAAATCAAAATCGTCGCATCTTGTTGGTTATAAATTTTAATTGTACTAGCGATGCACGGAAACACGAACGTTAATTTTATGTTTAGTAAAACGCGATTTAAAAGTTCTGTAACATAGCATACAATAATAATAATAATAATAATAATAATAATAATAATAATAATCAACGGGGAGAATGTCTGTGGAATCCGAAATTACAGTTGGTGGTTGTTATCTGTTGCCCTTGATTCGCCAGCGGGTTTTCATCAGTATTGAATAAGTCCGGATTCTCTTAAGCCGGAATGAAATTCAGTGGCAGGTTCTAGTGGCCATGGTTATTAAATCTTAAATTCCATAAAATCTATGCATTTCTACCGACTGAAGAAATAAAGAAACATTTTTTTTGTTGTACACTCGATTTGTAAAGAAAGCACTATTGAATGAGAGATTTCGGCTTCATGTGATGGAACCAGCAAAGCAGGTTTTTCGTGGTACCTTGAAAATGATCCTTAAATCAGGTTATTTCTGAGAAACACAAAACAATACAGTAATTTAAGCTACATTTCCTTCAAAATAGTCCTCGTCTGCATCTATACACTTCTGCCAGTGACTATATTAGTGTTGAAATCATTCTTGGAAGCAAGGCTTGAAAGCCTTTTCAGCTCTTCCGTCGCATTCTTAATGATGTCAGTAGCATCACAAGAGCACCGTCCCTTCGGTGTTGATTTCAGTTGAGGGAATAGGTAAAAATCAGCTTGAACCAGGTCAGGAGAATATGGGGTGTACGCCAGTGTTGTCGCATTGTTCTTAGCTGAGAAGTACTTGACCAAATCCGACCGGTGTGCTGGAGCATTGTCGTGAAGGGGAAACTGTTGGTTGTCCATTTCTAGGGTCGTTTCGTTCTTACCGCATCCCTAAGGCGACGAAAGATGTCAATGTACATTTTTTATTCACAATTCTACAGATATTTCCTTCCTGCAGAAATTCCTGTAAATTGTACAAACGAATTCTGGGAGCCTTTGTGAATCTACTACGTATATATCAATTTGACGAAAGAAGCAGGGCCAGGTTAAAATAATTGAGGCTATGTAACGTGTCCAATATGTCGTATATGTCAGTGTAACTACTAACGTGTTTACAGTATAGTATATGCTTTATTATAACAGATTTTGAATATACATATTTTCCATATGATACGTGTTCAACGTATGTCATATAAATTAAAGATGCGCTTATACAGGATTGAGTTTCTGCATTCATGACACGAATGTTTTAACACAGTTTCCTCGTGTGTAAATATGTTAGAAGACACGAATACATATATCTCCTCATGCAAATGTATCAAGTCTACAATTTATCGGCCAACAAGCTGAGCAGCGCTAGGTATAAGATGTTGGAGAAAGAAGATAGCTTCGTTTTGAGCGATGAGTATGCCAGCAGCGCGGTGGCTGGGTTCAACAAACGTGTAGTGTCGAGATGGCCAATATTTCTCCTGAATGAGACAGTTAGCACATGTAGGTTATAAAAGGTTTGGTCACAATGCTGCAAACTTGAGAGGAAAGAACTAGGGCCTCGTCCAAGTGTCCACACATTCCGTTTTATAAGCAGAAAGGAAGCTCGTATAATTACGGGATTGCTTCATAACAGACAAGTTATGAAGACGTTCAGTAGTGCCTTATGAGTGCATTGGCACAGTCGCGTAGCAGAATTTTAGAAAATTCAACGGAAATGTAAACATTGTTCTGACAAGTGAACTTCGTTACTTAAATTAAAATATCACAAGTTATTCTAAAATCAACCATAATTTTAAATATTTAATTCTACCTAGGCGACTAAATAAACAAGTTCATTCCTGTGTACATAACCTGAATAAGCTTACATTAGGAATATTATATTAATTTTATTGAATATCCTGTAATTAGCCAACCGAAATTTTCAAATTTAATGAATCATGTCAGAGCGATGTACTGAACAATTACAACAGCTTGTATAAACTACGGTATGTGACATGTGCAAGTTAAGGTGTCTCAGCGGTGTAAAGTTTGTGCAATTCAAACCGGAAATGAAGTGAAAAAATACATAAATGGAGAAATAAAATCGAAATTGCTTCGCATGGAAGTAAACTAGTTTCTTTGTACTTAGTTGATCATTCTGTAGTTCGATCTTCAACAAATATTTCACTAAATTTAAATTAAAAACATAAGCCTACAGTACAATTAAGTAAGCCCACAAAAATAATTTTTTTGAACCCAAAAAGCGAGATCAAAAGCATTTTTTATATCCAATGTATATTTATCAGTTTGCAGCCTACACAACCTTACATTACAAATTTATTGGGCTAAATGTTTCGGCTGTTTTAAGGCATCACCAAGCCTCTTAGTAAGATGTTTCATTGAAAACTTTAACTGCAAATACATGTGAGATCATACCCTTTTAGAAATTCATAATGAAATACCAAAAGAAATAATGAATACCTTAAGAAATATGTACGTAAGATTTGTTAACAGAACGGGGTTGAATCTTATTAAAATTAAAAGAATTTTAAAAACGTCACGCATTACGTAAATTTTGCATTGGACAGAAAACCCGACGTCGCTCCGGGACTTAATATTTCAGTTGTCTCATGCATTATTCAGACTAGGTAAGTGGTTGATTTTTTCTTAAATTCTCACAAATCAACAATTCATTGTCGCAGTGACAAGAACAACCACGAAACTGAAAACGGTAAGACTGTAAAACACTGGCAGCTTTTAAGCAATACTATTGAAACCTGCACTGAATATGTTGTGTGCAAAACAAAAAATACTGTGTGAAGAAAAATTAAGGAAAAAGGCTTATTGTTCAGTGATAATTGGATTCCTGTCATCACAGCATGGCGCGTCCTCGGCTTGCGGAGAGATGATCGGCCTCCAGAATAGAAGTGTAGCTGCGAGTGTACAGTATAAGCTGTCGCAGAGAGCCGACAGGGGGTGGTACTACAGGTAGGGTCGGGCGAGGAGCTGACAACTCCTCACCGTGTAAAACTACGATGTAACGAAGTATTTCTCAAGGTCTTAGACTCGGACTTATCTGGTTGAGGTCAGGGAGAGGTGGTGGGCTTTTGTGAATGCGGTAATTAACGTTCTGGTTCCATACAGTGCGGGTAATTTCTTGACAAGCTGAGAACCTATTAGCTTCTCCGACAGGACAATGAGCCGTGCATTAAGTTAGCTAGGGTTAATGTTAACAGTAGTAGTCTATCTTTGTGTTCAGTAATTCAGAGCATCCAATTGACGGTCCGTAGGGCTGTACCGCTTGCACTTAAAACGATATTGGAAAGAAGGTCTTTATTGTTTCAAACTTTGACGCTGCCATTAATATATCAACCAAGAAATGAAATTAATAAAGGACGATTCATAACACCTCTGACACTCCTACGTGTTTCGTCACGCGGGTGTAATCCTCAGGGAGTTATAGACGAAATAATATATGCCCATACGTCAATCTAGGTATTACATTGCCCGTATTGCAATATTTACAAAGTTAAGATTTGTTCTAAAACTTATGCACGGTATGAGTCTTACAAAATGCAACGCTGCAGTCTCGTCTTTTTAACAACTAGAATTTGTACAAAGAATTTATAGGTTATTGATCGAATCGAAAGGAAGAATTTCACCAAGCCTACAGCAGAATGTATTTTGAGAATATCTAAATGGTGTTAAAGTAAAGTATGTCGCTGTTTACACCATGAAGGTGTATGTGGGAATGGAAGTATAGCTCCATTCATTCTTGACCATGACAGGAAGCAGGACGAGTGGTCAGCTTCACGGCCCGGTCGTTTTACCAGTGCGAAATATACGACTGTATGTACTGAATGGGAAACTGGGTTGAGCCAGCGATGGACTGTACGCTCTGGAAAAAAGGGATAAAATGCTTGTTCGTGGTTAGGAATCGAGCCTTGATACCTCGGACGTACATCCCGTAGTGTAGTCACTGTACACACTGAGCTATCTCGGTACCCGTATTAAAGTTGTGTCCTTAGGAATCTGAAGATGCTAAAACGGGAATAAAGGAGAGCGTGACACATCTCAAGGTGTGTCATCAATCCAGTGCACATAGAACGACTGCAGCACATCTAACGAGACCATGACTTATCTCACACAGAAGCACCTTTATCTTTCGGTCAGTTATCCTTTTGTCGGGAAGTTTATTTAACTTATAGGGTCTAACTTACCATCTCGTCTACTTGTAAAAACTCTGCATATTTACCATGCAGAGATTTTGCCTGTTTTACTTGAGTCTCGTGATCAACCATATATTATCAACCTAAAGAGGTGACTTTGTAGGGGAGACGTTGTGTGTCCTGTGTATTGTGGGAATTAACTTGCAGTCCTCAGAGGACTATAAAAGGCCCGTTTGCGATCTTAAGCAACAGTAAATAAATAAGTTTTCGGTTGTACTAAAAATTGGTTTCGTGTGTTGCTATTTTTTTTTAAAAAAGTGTCCAACAATTCATTAACTTTTCCAGCTACGTTAGAAACAGTTGACAGCAACAACCCTGAATATCGGATGATCAGACATTTTGAACTGCAAGCGGCGGCATAGTGGCTTGAGGCGCTGTGTTACAAACCGGAAAGTCCCGAGTTTGTTTCCCGATGGTGTCATTGTTTTTTTTTTATTTCCATAATCCTTCCGGCCGTACTACAGCCCGGAGTTCGACCCAGCCCCTAACAGAAATGAGTACCAGGGTTTTTTTTCTGGGGGGTAAACGCGGCTGATGCCTAGGGCTGACAAACTTACTACTATATCCCGCCCTTCTAGTGTTCCTCCTCATCACAGTGAATATCAGGGAGGGGGATGGAGACGAGAGGGAAGATAAGCCAAATCGAGATTACAGAAAACAGCCTCTTTTATTGAAGTCGAACCACTTAATGTTCGTTTTCTCTTTCGATTTCTATTGTCATTAAGAGACATCATTGCACTTGAGCACGCAAATGACACTGTTAAAGAAGACAATATTTTCTTCGTTCCGTCTTGGACATATTTTGATGATTCAGTCAAAAAATAATTATATTTCTGATCACGTCAACGAAGTGGATTTCCATATAAAATGCCTAGTTTTAAAACATTTTACACAGCAGCGGTTCACATCTTCAACTCTTTGCATTTCTTCTTAATCAGTTTGGAACTTGCTTACTTTAGGCCGTACGCTAAGAAGTACTGCAGTTGTGCACGCAGTTGACTTCACATTAGAACTTTCACACTCTTCTTACTTGGTCCAGCCTGTGCATTTAAATGAAATGTTCTATGTTTCCGGGACAGGAACGTTCACTGTCTTCAGACTTACTACTTCCGAAACGGCTGTCACAACATGGTAATTATTTACAGTGTAATTAGACGCGAATTACTGTCATATTAATAAATTCAGATATATTTACAGTGTAAGAAGTCATCATGTACTGACAATTTAAAAAAAAAAGAACAAACCTAAAAACGGAGATTGGGTCTGTCTCGGAAAAGAAGTTTATTTTGTTTAAATAAATAAGCTGGAATGCGCCCAAGGTCTCTTGAATACGTTTGTCATACACTGTTCGTCAGAAAGTTATAGAATAGTTTGGGCTGCGTACGTTTTACAAGTTTTGCGCAGCTTTCTGTTTTGTTTGCTGACTTCTAACGAGTCCTCCAATATTTATGAGTTCTAGTTGATTTATATATAACTTACGGATTAAAAATATATTATTTGTGTTTGAAACAGAATGCATTTCTACGATTGGTTTTGATGTTCTAATTCACAAACATCGTAACTTGCCCATTAATTTCAACCATCTTAAACACGAGGACGGACAGATATTTAGTCCATATTAATATAAAGATTGCCCACAAAGATTGATAACAATTTTCATTTTATGGCATTACAACCAAAGTGGGCCTAAGCCGTCTCGTTGTTGAAGTTCCTATGTCACACACAATTAGACATACACATGCACACACACACACACACATACACACTCGCGCGCGCTTCTGGGACTCCTCGGAGGGAGTGACAGCCCGTCGCAGAGACCCCTGCCTACAGAAAACACAACAAACACAAGAGACGAACATCCATGTCCTCAGCGGGGTTCGAAACCACGATAACAGCAATCAGTCGACCATAGACTTACATCTTAAGCCTCACGGCCACGAGGTCGGCGGAATAATATATTATTTAGATTAAATATTCTGTATCACGTACTATCAGGAAGTGAGGTGAAGTTTAAAGTTCTGCCCGTGCGCGCCAATAAGATGTGTGAGGAAGTAAGCCATAGATCTCGCATTTTGATGCTGGTACTAGATGGAGGCGAGTGGTTGGTTTCATGGCCACGCTTTGCTCCCGGGAAATGAAACCCCGCTATCTATTTAATACGAAGTTGAGTGGACCCCAGAGCTGGCATGCGCGCCTTGGAGGGGGGAGAAATCTCCTTCTCCGGCCTGGAATTGAAACAAACCCCCGATTCTCAAGCATATAGACAGGCTGTAGTACCGATTATGATACCCCGGCTTACCTCATCAGAAATTAATTTTATTCTATGGAGCCGCTAAATTAAATACAGACCTGCCCTTTCGAAATATTTAAGTTCCAAGTTTCCAGCGGCGTATGCTTCATTTTTCGTAATAGATGGATTAATGGCCCGCTTCGTGTAACCGTTATTCCTACATCACTTCGTTGAAGTTAGTATTTTCTATGTAACTTCGTGGTCTTTTAATTAGCTAGTTCGTGACAGTGATATACGGCAAGGTAGAGTTCTGATATATGTGGCCGTACTGTTCGGAGGGACTCTGTGTACGAGGAATGCAAATTCCAGGTACCTACGGCAGTATTATTGACCAGCATTAGTGTAGGTAATAGCTCAGACACAATAACGAGAATGTACCGGTAACATGGTAGAGCGTCCATGTCTGCTGTGAACAGGCACGTGCAGTGGCGGAGTAGCTGATTCTTGACAAGAACCTACAATCCGCACTCGTAAACATTCCCATTTATTTGTACAGCCCTACAGGTATTAGCGAATAAAAAACTGGCAATATTTGAACGCCAGCCATTGTGAATGTGTTTTCAGTTTGTCTGTCTGTCCAGGTACTTGAGCTCTGACAAATTATGACTTTCGTATTGTATTCATGTTCGTATTTTTTTGTGATATCAGGTTTATTAGATTGTGTTTGGTGTATGTCTTTGGCATACTTACTGACTCACTGAATAACTGACAGACTGCTTAATTGTCTAACTCTTTGGAACGCGATTCTTCTTAAGAAGCTGACAGTTCCTTATTCAATGAGCAAATTACCTGCATTTTATGAAACCTGAAGTTTCATTACGTTCCTTATATAAGCGCGTCCCTTATTCCTATCCCTAGTTGAATCTTATCGACCTTCTTCCATATCATTTTAAAGACCCACTTTAATATTGTATTCCCGAATATGCCTAGGTCTTCCAAATGGACACCTTTCATGAGGTTCCCCACCAGTGTCTTTTACGTATTGCAAGCTCTCTCGTAAGAGTTCTACTGCTTAGGCGTTCCAATATTTATTGTTGATTTCTTTTCTTATTCATAGCATTTGTATTTTCGTCTGATAAATTATCTGTAACAGTACAGAGCGAAAACTAGATGTGTCAGTCTTGAACCTGTGCGTACCGCGCATTTTGCAGATATTTGGAACATGTAACTAGCAAATGAACCATGTATTTAATAGTTAATTGTGCCTAAACACTCCTACATGTTTCAATGATGATGATAACGCATTAAGGCATCGAAACGTGCAGGAGTTTTAGATACAATTAAGTTTTAAATACGTGGTCCATTTAATGGTTATGTGTTGTAAAGAGATGGGTATGTCAGTATTGCAAATTAACGGAATTAAACTGCATTTAATGTATTTCAGTCAATGTTTTCTGTAACTTTCGAGTTCTTAAGGATGCAGTTAATATACGTTGACTTTTGTACTCCTAACAGTAAAGTGTTCTCGTGGTAAGATGATCTAAAGCAATTCATACAGTAGAGTCAAAGGAAGTTTTTTTTACCAAAACTGACTTTCAAAGGTCCTTAATACAGAATATTCAACTGATACATGTTAGCGGAAAATGTAAGTTGTCTGCAGCATTGAAGTGTTTTGTGGATTGCTGAATTCCTTGTGGCAGTTCAGTTACTGTAACCTCGAATGTCACAGGATCATCTCTCTTGGAGCGTGAAACGTTTGAACTGGGCCCAGTGAATTCCGACAGCGGACGTTTTGGAGGACGGCGTAATTACGTAAGCCTCCAGTTCGCTCGTGCACCTCTAATGTGGCACCGTGATAATAGAATTTTTCACGGAAGAATAAGTTGCCTCTGCTGCCGGTGTCATATACAAGCAAGTACATCAGCTTTTCCTTGTTTGGGAGTGGGATATGGCAAACTGTGAGTGGAGAAGAGAAATGGATGGCAGACAGGGAATGGAGAGTTATTATCTGTTCTGCGGCACGGGTCAAGGCTACTAAAATGTGTTATGTTAGTGGATACTTTTGTTTAGCGTGAAACATCACCGTAAATTCCATTCGGTTTATTAAAGGACTAAAATATTTTTTAAATCACACTTGTTAATAAAATCCGTTAATACGTCTCACACGGAACGTAAGTGGAATACTGTTTCTGAATTTACGTATGGTTCAGTAACTTTCAGACTTTTAAGGATCCAGCACGTCCTTCTATGCAAATAAATGTGTTGTAGTGCCTGCAGTGAGAATTCCTATGACTTTAAGCTTCATTTGTAAATTGTAATCCGAAGTTCGTGAAGAATTATTTTCATATAACTTTAATAGATTTTACTTTTTTTAAAATTTCTCCTTTCATCTTAGGCGCTTTGCGAAATTGTGAAAAGCGGCTATTAGCTTTGCTACTTCATGTCTGTTTGTCAGTCCATCCGTGCGCATGGAACTATGCGGCTTCCACCAGAATAATTTCCATGAAATTTTATAATGGAAGATTTTATGAAAATATGTAGAGAAAACTCCAGTTTCTTGAAAATCTGACAGTAATAATAACAATAATAATAATGGGTACTTTATATAAAGACTTATGTACTTTTGTAATAATATCGCGCTCATTTCTTAGAATGAGATACATTGTACAGAAAATCAAAACACACATTTTATATTCAATGGCCTTTCCCGAAAATCGTGCCATTTATGAGATAATTTGGAAAAATATGGTAGATCCTGTCAGGCTACAGATGACAGATAATAAGGAGGAACAAACATGCGATTTGTATGGCGGATAACTAAGACAATGCTACAGACACGCACTCACGATATTTAATACTTACTGCCTGTCCAAGGCAATGATATTTAACGCAGATGCGCCTCCATGTTGCCGTGTACGAACATTGGTCGTTTTGTTTCTCTTTAATTAGGAGGCACAGAATCTCATATAAATGCACAGCAACTAATTATTGGCGTGCTTATTAAGTTAAATTCAATTATAATTTCTTCTCATATCCTTAAATTATAAGCGTTTTACGGAGTGCTAACGAGTCCTCCTTGCTACTCTCCTTTGTTCTGCATGTCGGGAACAGTCCATCATCTTAGCTCGGTCTCCCCACTTTTGTTTGAAATAACAAGAATAACGAGCCAAATTTGAGCAGACCACTACCGAAGTTTAAAAAAAAAAATTTACTTCAGTTCACCATTTTTTTTCTAGAGTTTCTAATTTGACGTTCAGGTGACCGTGCATCGTGATAAATTCTTATAATAAAACCCACTAGATGCACTAATTTCTCAAATTTGTTTTTGGAATAAAACTCTACATGTTTCGGACAGTTCCTCTGTCCATCATCAGATGTTTTTCACTGTACACGCAGCAATGGTATATGTCATACTGGTTTGCTGACAGCTTGCGAGCAGGATCAGAGCGTTCAGTCAGCATAGCTGTATGACATATATCATTGCTGTGTGTACAGTGAAAAACATCTGATGATGGACAGAGGAACTGTCCGAAACTTGTAGAGTTTTATTCCAAAAATAAATTAGAGAAATCAGTACATCTAGTGGGTTTTATTATAAGAATTTAAGAGCTTCCAGTTTTTATATTCGACACATTCTCTTTATCAGTACAAACAAGACAAGTGATGCAAATATAACGGAACACTGAAACTCGTTCGTGCAACCATAGTTGTGTAGACAAAGCAATAAGTAGTACATACTGTGAGTGTATTATTTGTAGCCTTCGGCATCCGGCATGAAATTCGAATGTACTTTGTTGTCATCTGTGACTTGCCCCATATTTTCCGACAAAAAGCACGATTTTGGAAAAAAAAAATGCTGAGCACAAAATGTTTGTTTTGATTGTCTTTACAACTTTCTGAAACACTTTTCGTTCTAGGAAAAACTGAGCGAGGTATGATCAAAAATTTATATTGGTCGTCATGTAAGGTACCGCCAATTTTGTGCGGTTTTTGATGAAAAGCGAACTTCGCGACATTTTCGAAAAATACTCAAATATCAAATTTCATCTAAATCCGCCCAGTCGGAGCCCAGCTGTTCCATGTGGACAGATGGATAGACGGACGGACAGACAGACATGACGAAGTTAATAGTCGCTTTTCGCAATTTTGCCAAAGCGCCTAATAAAAAGTAATCCCGATATTCACATTAATTCTACCGTCAGTCTTCTGGTCTTCCTTGTGATTTGCTCTTCTTTTAAAGGTAAAGGTAAAGCAGCCCCGTTACAGGCTCGGAGTGGCCCAGAGGGTTTCAGGAAATTAAGATTAAAACATATTTCATGACAATGGCACAGGATGTTGATAGGGTTGTCAGCCTTACGCACCGGCCGCCTTTACCCCCAGGAAATACGCCTGGTACTCATTTCTGTTAGAGGTTGAGTCGACACCGGGGCCATAAAGATAAAGGAAGGATTTTATGTCAATGAAAAATTCCAATGACACAATCTGGGATCTAACCAGCAACCTTCCGATTTGTAGCACAGCACCTTAACCACTGTGCCACCGCGGTCCCCTTTGCTCTTCTTGCATGCACTTTATTTTTCTACATAAAAAAATAATTCTTATATTTCCAGTGGTGTTATTTATTTCAACTGATTGTAATTACTTTACATTTATGATGAGTACATTAACAGTAGTTTTACGCTTCAAAGCATTTTAATTTTATCAAGTCTAATAAATATTCTGACTACTTCGAAGTATGAGTTTTTATGTATGGAATTGATCGCTTTGTCAACGCGTTTGATAAGCGATTGTGGAATGAAATTTTCTTAACTCATATTTTTGTTTCCATTTCAAAATACGTGTGGTATCAGTCGTGTCACGTGACATGCTGTGCTGAACTAGAGAGGCAGTGTACTAATAACGTACTCTAATGGCGCGTTCTCGTAACAATTGTTTCAGTAGAAATGCAATAGTTTATTGTGTGTGTGTGTGTGTGTGTGTGTGTAGCTGAGCCACACGTCACTGTCAGCAGTATAAAAATACTGAGTTTTGCACATCAGCGCTTTTGTGGCAAACGTACGTCGTCGGCATCAGTAACACGTACGTAAGTCTTCATGTAAAGTGCCCGATGGTGTAATGAAACAAAAATTATATAGTTGTAGAATGAAAGACCAACTTGATGTCACTTGCTATTTTATTTCACTTCTTATGTACTCAACGTGTTTCGGGCATTAATATATCCATCATCAGGAGCTTGCGACTGTGCTGTTGAATTACCACATCCGTCGTTTTGTTCTTGGTTCGTTGTGTGTTGGATATTTTGTGCGGCTGGGTTTGAGTGGTGTCCGTGTTGCAGGCTTCAGCGAACCCAGAACCAAATAACCGATGTGGTAATTCAACAGCACAGTCGCAAGTTCGTGATGATGGATATATTAATGTCCGAAACATGTTGAGTACATAAGAAGTGAAATAAAATAGCAAGTGACATCAAGTTGGTCTTTTATTCTTCATCTATTACAATGATGCACGGTCCAATAAACATAAAAAAATAATATATGTTTGCTCCTGACCTTCTTCAGATCTACAGTTTGGCTAAACAGATTGTAATGACAGATACGTCGTTGCGCAGTGTCTCAGTTTTTGAATGCGTTGCCGCAAAAAAAAAGTTTACATACCAGATATAATTAACCAGTTATGAAGCAATAAGTTTTAATACTATAGGTGGTGTTTTTCTGTATACTTGCCTTAGTTAACCAGCATGCAAATCGCGTCTTCTCTGCAGAATGTTGTCATATGTGGCCTGTTTTCTCTGTTAAATTTTTCCACGTTATCTCATTAACGGCGCGATTTTTGGAAAAAATTATTGATCCTATTTTTCTTCTCTACAAGGTTTGAAACATTTCTTATTGTGAGAATAATTCATCGAAATGTTATCATACATTACAAACTTACATAGTACTCGGTATTCTTGTCAGATTTTAATGAAACTTGGATTTTCTCGAAAGATTTTTGAAAATTCAATAAAATCTTCTAGGCTAGACAGACACGCCTATGTGTGAAAATTCTCTAACGCTTCAGGGTCTGACTCCCCATCTACAGGGTGCTACTGGTGACTTGATGCTCTGCTTTCCGGTCTGTATAACCCTGTCCAGCGCGTGTTGAGGACGGAGTGCGAAACAATCCTGTAAGTGGGCGGTGAACTTGGCCTAGATTATCTGGCGACGGTTGTGCTAATTGTTTTAGTATACTAATTATATGGCAAAGTGTGTGTGGGCCAGACATATAAGGCAATTGGAATCAAATTTCAAGAATTTGACACCTGCGCCAAGGACCGTCAGAACAATCCGCTGCAGCAAAACGCCTAAGAAACACGGGACACGAAATTGAATTTAAGAAAAACAGATTGACAACGACTAACACGTACATGAACCATACAGTCAAATAAGCAATACAGATACAATTACATCCGAGATACTTCAACAGAGTGGCTGGTTTCACGTTAAGCCGAACATGGCAGCCAATAATTAGTATTTTAAACAATCAGCACAACCTTCGAAAGACAGCCTGGGCAAAGTTCATTTACCTGTGAACTCTGCCTGCTAACCAGATTGGCTGGCATTCCATCCCAAACCGCCGCCGGACAGAGGTGTATGTACCAGACAGCAGGGCATAAAGTTACCCGACACTGCCCTCATCCTATCAGCCCATTAGTCTCTTGGACATGATTGGCAAACTATTCGAAAAGATTCTATTAGCTAGGATCTTACATGTAGTAAGCGAGTACGGACTGACGCGAGGCGAGCAGTTTGGGTTTAGACCCATGCATAGCAAGTCCTTGCAGCTGGCCTGCCTCGTTGAAAGAATAACCAGGAACTTCGGCGAAAAGAGGCTCACCGGCGCAGTTTTTCTGGACGTGGCCAAAGCCTTCGACACCGTCTGGATCGATGGCCTCCTCTGCGAGCTAACGCTCCTCAACTTCCCGTCTTACATAGTCCATACATTCTCATCATTCCTCAGGGGTTGGACGTTAGAAGCGTCCTTCCAGACGGCCACGTTATGTCGTCGAGGCATGATGGGTGGGGTAGCTCAGGGTGGACTGATCTCCCCTGTCCTCTTCAGTCTGTTTGTCAACGATATGCCCTCACCCTCGCACCACGTCGAGTTGGCCCTCCACGCGGACGACACGGCCATCATAGCCACGTCCGCAAGCCGTCGCTGCTCGTCAGCTACCTGGAGTCATAACTCGACGACCTTCAACAGTGGTTGAGTGAATGGAGAATCGCCATTAATGTCTCTAAGAGCACCGCGATAATCTTCGCGCGTGCCGGACGGCGCTTCATCCAACCCCGATCAGTAACACTCTTCGGGGAACCAATCGAATGGGTCGACACAACTCATTTTCTGGGGGTGACCCTAGATACACGACTCACCTGATCTCCTCACATCGATTAGGTCAGGAAGAGGGCTACTCAAAGGATGGGTATGCTGGATCCCTCCTGAATATACAGAGTGCTCTCTCCGTCAGGAACGGAGTCCTGCTATATAAGGAGCTCATCCGCCCCATTATGGACTATGCCTGCCCCGCGTGGAGGTCTGCTGCCCGCATCCATGTTCGGAGGCTACAAGTGTTACAATCTAAGTGTCTTCGCCTCGCTACTGGTGCCTACTGTTACGAACGTAACAGGCAGATACACGACGATCTTGATCTTTCCACTCTTTGCCGACCACATCAGAAGCTTGACTCAAAGTTAGCTGATGTGGGGAACCCCCTAGTACGGCAAATCGGCAGATACGTATGCTGACCGAGGGTTGAACCCGTCGCCTGACGCGAAAGCCAAAGGCGACAGGGGCCAGCAGGCCATTCGAGGCCATCGCCCGCGATGGCCAAGTCGACTAAACGAATCGTTTTCGGCGCTGATCAGCCGAGCGCCCTTCGTTTACCTGATTGAGGTTTTTCCGTGATTTTCCCTCAGTTGTGGGAAAGTCGACTTGCGCGAAGCGCAAGTCTGCGTCCCCCAGTTAGCACTTTGGCTTGGCATAAAGTTACCAGTAGCCTTCTGAGGATGGGGACAGAGTCAGTCCCTGGAACGATGGAGAATTTTCGCACCTTGACCCGGCTGGCTGTCTGTCTCAGAAAATTTTTATTGAATTCTGTTGTCATTAAAGCTTCAAAACATACATTTTCGGAAAACCCTGAAATATCAAATTTCATTAAAATCCGTTCAGTGGGATTCGAGTTTTCCATTTGGACAGACAGTCAGGTGTGACGATGACTGTCGCAATTTTGCGAACGCACCTAACAAAATACCTGAAATACTGTGCGTCTCCTTTGTTTCTTCCGTCAGCTCGGCGACTGTGGCAGCACCATTACCGCACAAGCATTCTTCATCGCCAGGAATGTGTAGTTTTTTCTTCCCACACTTCACCTCAACGTATTTCCTAGCAGAACTGCAAGTTTTTGACCGCCTTGTAAACAGCTTCGCTCCATGTGGAAATATTTTTTCTTGATTTCAAATATTGACAGTTCATCGTCCAGTATACTACAGTACATATCGCCAGATCTGGCAAAGAAAGTGGACTACCCTACATTTTCTTGCCTGTTAGTTTTCTGAGTAACGGTGTTATAATTCATTGAACTTAATTCTCATAGAGAGCGAAAGGAGGAAAATTGAGGTAGCGCGTGTGAGGAAACTTTTGGACGTCAGTTACCTACAGATAAAGAAGGTGATTATATTGTCTACTAGTTTTGATTTCATTCGAAAGCGGTTAGTGATGTCACCGGCAGCAGATAATTTAAGGTGATATAGAATGCAGTGCGTCGAAGTTAGAGGCAAGAGTTATAGAAAGAAGAGATGTAACTGGGGACAAAAAGAAACTGAAACGGATACATCTGAACCGTTGTTTCTTGATAGTATCTTAGTGGGTAAAAGAACTGTAGTAATGGTGGTGGAGTAGAAATGAAAAGGAATATCTTGTGTTGTAAGTAGAGGGATATTATTATAAAGGAGAAGTATTGGTTAGGAGATACTAGTAGTGTTTTCATGGATATGGAATGTAGAATATCAATAAACCGATATGCGCTTTGGTTGCCCATAAATAACGTTTAGAGAAAATCGTTCAGTGGAGTAGCTTTTTCTATAAAATGCTAAAATTACTCATTCTCGTATATTTTAACTTCTTAGTTGTGTCATAGTATTTCCTTTAGAGAATTTTGGCTGATATTTTAAACTTCTTCGCTATTGGCAAACTGTAGTAACTGGGTTTCTTGAAGCTTATAATAAATAAGTACCTAAGTTTCGGTTTGCGGTGAAAACCCTTTCAATTCTCCGCAACAAGGAAGACCTTATTTCCGTTCATAAGGTACGGGGTTCGTCACCGTGCACCTCGCCAACAGGACAGAACTGAATGTCAAATCGTATGGCTCTGTTAAGTCAGTACCACTGTAGAAGGTTCTTCGTTTCCAGTGTTTTAAATTATAGTATCCCAGAGTTGATATGTCAGTTGCCTTGCTTTCCAGATTTCAGGCTGTGGGACATTTTTTATTTTGAACTTATTTCTTTCTTTAATTCTGTACCTAAGTGGAAGTCTACAAATTCCAAGGGCCTTATCACCAGGGCAACTAAATTTTGCAGTGTGACTCTTAGTATTTGTGGGGTCTCAGTGTGGAATTTTCCTTCGTATAATCCTATCGGTTCATGGAATTTTTGGCTGGATCCTAGATTTTTGAAAAATTTGTGTAACCCTAGACTCAAGGATTTCACATTAAAGGGGCTGACATCTCGGGTCTGTCTGTCTTCAGAAATAAGCTTGTCTGCGCAGAGGAATGTCAAGTTTTGAAGCTGTTTTTGACTTATACGCATTTATTATTTGTTTGTGATACTACGGAGATAGATCTATAAATAAACGCAGGGAAGCTCATGTCCATGTTTCTTCGTCAGACTATTGCCCTAAATTTGTACGTAAAAGTCACAGTGCCGGCCCACCCATTACGTTCACTGTCTCAGAAACAAATGACGGTAACGGGAAAGTGTGAACATGAAGCATATTGTAGTTCAGAAATCTGCATAAATTCGAATCTAAGTCAGTTTATGTTTTCATTATGTATGGTCGTTCTTTACTCTGACAACAGTTGTTTATCATTTCTTATCACCGATCTTACCACATTTACATAGCGCACACAGCGGCATAATAGCGGCGGAAAGATACTGAAGAGAATTTCAGACAAAATTAGGACTCTGTTTTAGGCAAGTGTGAGGAAAATCCTTCATTCAAAGAAACACCCATGTAGGTCGTTTGCTGGGACACAAGAAATATTGACTGCTAGGAGAAAATTAGCGCTGCTGTCGTTGCTGGGACAGGAGAAATCGCCACAGATTATTTTAATCACGCTCGAAGGAAAGGCAAGCTTGGAATGTAGCGCTGTTGCTAGGATGCACGGGAAAACAAAACTGTTCGTTTTAGATCTTTGTGCATGGGTATGCTACTGAATGAATCTTTTTAAAAATTTGTCAAAATTTTGATATTTGGAAAGTATAGTAACTAATTAAATTTAGGTGTTTTTATGAAGATATTATTATGGGATTACGGGCAATATTTGTATCATTTATTTCAGAATTTTTTGTCTTCATGTCTTCTGTCGAAGAACGTAGACATTTAAATGCCAACATTTACACTTCGGTTTTTATTTATTTTAATGGCTGTAAAAATCTGTTGCGTGGACATATGGTGCGAAGCTTCGGCCTAAAAGGAAGAATTGACAAGAGGCTGGCATGAATTTCGCGAGACAGTTCATAATGTACTACCGTAACGTATTATTTATAGAGTGATTACGCTGAGTAGAAGAGGTTACGCAGATATCACACATATTTGCTTGAATTATATGGAACAATGAGAAGGAGTCACTATATTTCACGGACACAAATTTAATGTTACGTTCTTAATTGGCACTCATCTGTTCCAAATCAAATGGGCGATAAAAGAACGCGAATCGTAAGCTATAATTAGTCGGGGTACGGTTTGATTGTATAATTAAATTGAGTTTAATTTTATTATATTTTTGTCGCTCCCGAAGTGTTATGTATGTACATTTATTGACACATTTCTGCATGAATTTTTGCTGTATTGAAAATATAAATAATAAATCACGACCGCGTTGTCGTTGATATATTAATGCAAAGAAAATGAGAATTTTCTTATTTTTGAAGTTTACAAAAATTTAGTTCTTTTAGCCTTTTCTCAGAAGCATAATGGCATGAAATGTGTCTTATGTTTTCCCCAGTTAATGCATGCCACAGGTTGTACAGTAACAAGAGGAAACTTGCGGGTAATGAAGAAATGGCAGTTGATATTATATTTAACCTAGAAGAGTAACTACTTAAGTCATCATGTTTTTAGAACATTCGTAGATATAAGGTGTCAGTTTCTGCAGGCAGTCTAATGTATAATATTCTTGATGCAGTTGCAGTGGGAAGTCTGTTATAGCAAGACCGTAACTACTCCCCAGAGTGTAATAGAGTTTGCAAGGTGCTCTTTTCACACACACACACACACACACACACACACACACCGTACATTCTTCACCTCCCAGCAGACTGGCTACACAGCTTAATGAAAACTCAGAGGGAAAACTCGCTTTATCATGCAGACTGCCTAATCCTTTAAAATAAAACGTGACGTAGTCGGGTTTCTATCGCGGTAGGAGGGATACTCAACTTCTAAGTGCAATTCAACCTCAAAATGTAAAGGGAACATACATTATACTGCACTGTATCTTGGCGGATTGACGGTAAAATGTAAATTTGGGCCGTAGAATGTTTAGTTAGAGTATGTTGGTTGCTTATGAAATAGGAAAGTTAAAGCAACGAGGTAAGCAATACATTTTTAAGTTTTTACTAAGCTGTTAGAAGTTCATGACTTCCCATCATGATAGTAAATAAAACCTTTACGTAATCTTTTTCTATTTTTACAGGTGAGTTGAGCATATTCTGATTCTACACACCTTCCCGCGGGAGTGTTAAATTGGTGAGGAAAATGATTAACATTACTATTACTATTATTATTATTATTACAATCATTAGTAGTAGTAGTAGTAGTAGTAGCA
>Ga0123352_10002104_pt1 | contig 27463 bp, 17 predicted proteins | sample TergutLab28metaG_FD_89700 | JGI IMG/M metagenome (GOLD analysis project Ga0123352, IMG submission 89700) | Labiotermes labralis P1 segment gut microbial communities from Petit-Saut dam, French Guiana - Lab288 P1 | ecosystem: Host-associated > Arthropoda: Insects > Digestive system > Gut ... | reverse complement strand
TGTACAGTACAGCTATACCTCTACTCCCCCTATGGGCCGTACGGCCTGTACAGAGCCCCAGTGCCTGTACAGTACAGCTATACCTCTAATCCCCTATGGGCCGTACGGCCTGTACAGAGCCCCAGTGCCTGTACAGTACAGCTATACCTCTACTCCCCCTATGGGCCGTACGGCCTGCACAGAGCCTTGTGCCTGTACAAGGGTGCACTTTACCTTTTACCTTCCTTCAAAATATTCGGTCTTGTTGCTGAAATTCTACGAAATACATGTATCCGAAATTATTATTCATGGTCTTTTAAGGCCCATTTAATAACTTATTAGAGTATTAACATCTTAGCTGTCATCTCACTGTTCCTTCCCGACACGATTTTGGTACTATCGCCTCAATCCCGGAAGGCGTAACTTGAAACTGGACAGCATGGTAAACAAACAATGTGAATGGCGTCACTTTTTATTTATCGAGAGTCAATGCACATTTTTCAGGCTAATCACTTCTAACTATCGTTAACTATAAGTGATTAGACTATTGCTGAAAGTGATTAGCTTACAAAAAGTGTGTGTATTGACTCTTGGTAAATAAATGTGACGTGAAACATAATGCGCTGTGTACACATCTTCAAGATAATGTGGAATGGCGTTGGCATCTATCAAAGAGGTTAAAGAAAGATTAGAGCTGTTCCTCTCCTCCCCCCCCCCCCGGGCCTTCATGGTCTGTTCTGAGGTGAACTTCACATTTTAATGGCGTTTACTGGTCGCGTGGAAGTACTCGTTTGGGTTTTCCTATGAAACGTGAGATTACAGTATTTTGCTGTAATTCCGGAATGAACCATACGCACTACATAGATATAAACATATGCTTGTATAGGAAAGCTTCAGTTGATCTGACATGACGCACTCCTAAATAATAATAATAATAATAATAATGACAAAAGATGGCGTCCTCTTTCCGAAATTTACAAAAATCTGCCTAGGTTAAGAAACATACGTCTTAAAACACGTGATTTTAACCGCGGTCTAAATGAGATCCTCAGTAATGTTGGTTGTTATATTGCGTAACGTCCCAGAGAAGCGAAGATCTGAACTTAAAACACCCTATATAAGTCGACACGGTGAACACAATTCGTCTAAGATAACCCACGTTAATTACATTTGTTTTCCTCTTGCTCAGAATCTTATGTATTATAATCTTAGACCTACATTAAGTCTTATATTTAGTCTTACATGCTGGATCTACGAGAAAGGAAGTTGGGACCGCAATGAGGCTATTTCAAACTCGTAGTTATCAAAAGCGTTTTCAGAGCGATGGAAACAAACATATGAGAAGTTCGGAGAATGTAGCAGGCATGGAAGGGAGAAGTTCGTACAAAATATTGGTCCGTACTCCTGAAAGAAAGTGGACATTTGGTGGACGCCTTCAAAGTTAGGAGATAATATTGAAATTGACTTTATGTAAATAAATTTTAAACATTTGGACAAGATTTTTCTGTCTGTCTGTCTGTCTCAAAACTGTTGTGATCTCTTAAACGTACCGCAAGTTCATTGTAAGTGGTGCATATAATTGTTTTGGGTGACAGAGCGCCCTCCTCTAGACGGAAGTGAATTATTATGGTTACGATACGATTATCATGTGATTAGACAACTAAGCGTGTTTCCTGCAGAATCACCGGACGTCACGATGGAGATTGGAAAGTTCCGGGTTTAAATGTCGACAAGAATATGTGCAATCGTTACATAGGTTTTGCATGATTTTTCTCAGTTCTTGGAGGAGGGTACTGGAATAGCATTCCTGCACCAGAATGCTCCGAGACCTTTTCATTTAACGTCCATTAATTCAGCATTTAATATCATCCCACGATATGACGCCATATGGTCAAATCTGAGCTATTACAAAGCCTTGCATCTGCTTGAGACCTGTCGTTTTCCAACGGTCGGTCGAACTCTAGGGTTTCATCGGTTGTGGAGGCTGGGGGAATTGCGTCATGGGTTACAGAGTAAAATGGGCCAGTCCTAGTAGAGATATTCTTAAAATGGCAAGCCAAATGCATGTGAGATTATATTTGCATGTAACATTAAAACATGGAGCAATTGCTAATTTACTGAAACTGCATTTCGGATTTTTTTTTAATTTAGCTATTTACTTCAACATTTAACGTTCCGATTTATAATAACAAAGTAGTGTCACTGTTTCTGCTGACATTCCTTCTGTGTTAATGCAAGTGGACGTCATTGTGTTATGCTCTTAGGATACATTATTTCATCAAACAGTGGACAAATATTACTACAATGTTACGATAATAATATTTTCAAGGTTGTTCACAAATACTAGTTTGTGAGATTGGCCTATATCACATTTACTGTTTCAGATAATATATTTCTATTAGTTTTACCTAAAATTTTTTCAGTTTCCAGAATAGAGTCAAGCCTGTTCCGGATTCATAGCCATTTTCTATGTTGTGTCCTTATATCTGTAGTCCTTTTTGGTTTATATTTAATCACGGTTCCTTGCAGTCGATAATTTTACATTTTGAGTCGGTCTTTCCTTCTTCTGTTCCATTTTAAGTTGAATAGATTGGTTATTTTTCTTTGCGTCTTCATATTCAATTTTACTTAATTTGGCACATCCACTAACACATTCTAAAGGGTTACGTTTGAATTTCGTTGAAATTCGCAATCGCTCTTCCTATTCCTCATTTTACTACCAAATAAGAGTGCAGAGGGCCAGTATATAAAAAATTCAAATTCCTTTATTTACTCACTTCCTGTTAGAGTGATCTGTGGTGTGACGCCTTGCAGTATAATAGGTATGTGTCCACACTACAATGCATCGTATCTACAAACTTTGTTTAGTCGCTGCCATGAAAATCTTCATTTTCGTATATTGACTTCTTGGTCACCCTGTGGGATGGATTGTGAACTCAGTACAGCATAAATTAAAGCAGCAGTTCAGCAAAAATATACCTTCACATAATAATAAAATAAATCTCTAATTCTGGGGAAATGCTTAATAAAATTTTTAGCGAATGTTTGACAAATTATTTAATTCAGTGACGTGCGATACTGAAAAATAACAGTACGTCAAATAACCTCTATGTGTCACGTGACAACTGAAAGTTCCAGTTCGTATCAAGAGACTCTTACGGCCTGTGTCTTCTACTTAGTTAGTGCTGTGACGCTGTGCGTGCTGAATGTACTTGGGTCAAGTGGGAAAAGTGTGTAAGTTCTGTGCAATTTCGTTGTGCATTAAACTTCTGGAGACGTGGCAAATGTTGCAGCATTTTAATTTTACAGACGTCCACGTAAGAATTTCTACTGCTATACCCTGTCCATGTGGTGTGTGTGTGTATAATCAGAACCATCAAGAGACATTCAATCGCCATCCAAAATTTTCTTTACAATAGTTCTAAATTAGCGTCGAAACCACATCATTCGTTATGAAGTGCGACGCGTCAAATGTAAACAAAATATTTCAAGACACAGTCAATATATACATATTCATTATTTGCATATTATTTTTGGAAATCTTAGATTATTTTCGGCAGGAGATTGAATTTACTCAGCTGTAATGCTGACATCTCAAAAAACCTGAGTACTAATGTGATAAATTGTCTTTATACCCCATACTATTTCCGGTAATATAAATTTATATACCATGTGACCTCTAGGCAACAGAAAGTTGTGTGAAATATAAACTTGCAGGAATTTATAAAAATGAGATTTTCATTTCTTTTGGCAAACAGGTGCTCCTGTATAATGAGGATATTTATAAACAGTACTCTTAGCAAAATATTATCAGAATTATCAAATTAAGGTGGATGGTATGGGCGGAAAATACAGCGTATATTGAACCTGAAGGCAGACCAGTTGGGGTACCACGAAAAAGTGACAAAATGCTATTAAAACCGATAATAAAAGAAATAAATGTAAGGTTTTTGGATTGGATTCATCTAGCCCAGGATACTGTCCAGTAGTTGGCTTGTAGGAATGGGGTAAAAAACCTGAATCGAAAGGAAGAGTGAATTAGGAATATTTCTTGACTAGTTGAGCATCTATTGGCTTTTCCAGCATCATTCTGCCCACCGTAACACGAACCAGATGTTGCATGCAACAGGGCACACTACTTTGGGTATATGACTTTGTTACCTGTTAATATTGGTCACACAAAAGATAGGCCTGTATTACATTATTTTAGGATTTAAAAAATTTTAGTCAGAAATTTCCTTCCATTTGTTTTCCTTACATCAAATGCGAACATACTTTTGAAAAATTTCCCCACGAAGTAATGAAACTTACCTCTTATGAAAAGGAGTATCAGTCGAGATATTTATGGAACTTGCTGATACGTGAAATTTGGTTTTTATCTTTTTAAGCAGCCTTTATGAAGTCTAGCAGAATTTGAAAATATTGTCCATCATGTAGTTGGTTTTACTGTAGAAGTCAGGCCGTTCACTGCGGCGATCCACGAAGTCAAATGCTGCGTTGTGAAGTAGAGAAGAAATGACGTAAATTTCTGAAATTGCGTAGAATTTTCAGAAGAAATTTAAAACGCATTATCATTTATATCTGAAGATGACGGTCCTTGAATTCGGGTCCGTAAATTTTTATACTCTTTCAATGCTAAAATGCAGCAACTTGTGCATTTCAAAGTCAGGTTTTCTGTGATCTTTCGTCAAATAGACACGACTTTTCAATTGAATATTGTACAAATTTGAGCCTGACTTGTCGTAAGCTCCTGCATTTAACAAACTGATTAAAAACTAAATAGATAATTTTAACATTCCTGCACTTAATGTGAGTACTTCTTTCTACTCGTCTTTTCATCCAGTGTTTTACAATTTGTGTGTGTGTGTATATTTGTGTGTGTGGGTGTGTTTATGTGTGTGTGTATATGTGTGTGTATGTGTTTGTGTATGTGTGTATATGTGTGTGTATGTGTTTGTGTATGTGTGTATATGTGTGTGTTTATGTATATATATATAGTACATGCTAACATCTTGACAGGCTTCCCGACTGTGTGTTTGCGTTTGATGGATAAGCGCACGAGATAATGAATGGATGAATGCACACTGTTTATATATCACAAAATTTTCACTACACCATTCGTGGCCAACACTGTCTCTTGCGCTCTATACAGCACATAAAATTGCTGCGTTATTTTAAAAAATGCAAATACGAAGTCACTTAAACCCCCATACAAATAGAAAATAAAAATTCATTTACAGAACAGATGTCCTTAAGGACTCTTCGTCAGTTTTATATTGACTTATTGCACTATAAAATATTTGTGTTACTTCGAAAGTGTAAATTACATTAAATGAAGTCCAAACATTTAAACTTGCAATGAGAAATTACTGCAGCTGTGGCAACACAGTACCTTCAAAGCATAAAAATTATTTGTTAAGGTGACTATTGTAGTGCGTAAATTTTCTCTAAATTTCCTTAAGTAATGTTTGCCACTTTAAGTGATTAAATCAAGGAGGATGTGATAGGAAAGGCATATGGAACGCATGGAAGAGAAGAAAAATACAGAGGATTTTTATTGGAAATGCTTAGAGAAAAATATCGCTTGGAGGGTGGGGGCGCAGATGGGAGAATAGATTTGAAACTTGCGTAATAGAAAAAATTGCCAAGACGTGGGCTGAAATCATGTGGTTCAGGACAGATATCAGTGGCGAGATAGTTTGAACATGGCAATGAAATTTCATGTTTCATAAAGTGAGGGAAATTTCTTGTCTGAGAACTTATAATTTTTTCAGTAAGGAATTATTTTTACTGAGTTATTCACACGGTTACTTGCTTAGGCAGGTAGGAGGGTAGTTGGGGTGTTTTCAAGTCCTACCTCAATAAACTGACTTGTGTAGGTTTGCTATAGCTTAAAATTGAAGAGTGGCGAGCATCAACTTTATCACACAATTTCCTATAAAACCGCTCGAGATGTTGTAATTGTATTATCCCTGGAAATAAATACCATACGCTCCAATAATCTATAATTTTGGCATATTTGTTTTGTTTCACACCTAAGATATTGATGAGGAAGATTCAAATTTTATTTTATCCATTGTTTAAACATCTCTTGTACCTTTTAAAAGTTGCAGAATAAGTTACATTACCAGAAAGTTACTCTCATAACACAAATAGAACCACAAGCCTCGATAACCTATCATATAAAGTTCTAAAACAAAAAGTTTAAAAAACTTAGGAAGAATAAAATTTAATGGATTAAATGTAGTGCACAGATTTAAAAATTTTCAAATATTCAGGTGAGAGAAGGTTGCACTTTCTCTGCCGGTTATAAATCTACGATATTTAAATTCAAAATAAATGCCATTTGTGTTCGTAAAATAAGAAGTCAGGAAGTTAGGGGAAAAATTTTCGGTATAGTACTAACACAGTAATAAAATAGTAATGTTCAAATTAGTACTAGAAGTACAATACATATGTAGAGCGTCTTCAAAAGATACAGAATTTGCTCGCCATTTCACCTACTTCTGCTTAGTATATTATTTCATGCTAATGCGTCTTATGTTGCAACCTAATTTGTGTGTATTTGAGGAAGTAACGTAGTTCTGAAACTGGCGAGATTTTTATAGGTTTCGAAGTGAGTGCAAAGGCGTCGCAGACGAAAGGTTGTGAGGAACGAGAGGTACAAGTTAAGTGAAATATCAAGATGTTCACAATATAAAAACACGGGAGAGTATCGAGAGTAAAATCAGGGAAGTGATGGAAAGGCAATAATAAAAGTAGGTAGAGATTGTTTCGTATACATTTATCCATTTCCATTTTGAAAACATTCACTAAAATCTGGAGAAGAGTGTATCACTGTTTGAATGTAATATATTTGGAGCAGTCATCGAAACAGCGGAAATGTGTGGAATGGAAGTTTAGTGCCGTGAAGTAAGTGAAATCGTGCACAATTGACGACTGAGTGGTGTTTGTGGTTTGTAAGAATGAGACCAGAATTGCAGGCGCCAGCATCAGCACAGTTTACTGCATCATACATACTTGTATACATCTCTGCAACACCTATTAGGATTTGGGGTTAAGGTAGGTGGAAATTCTTTTGTTCCTTCCATTCCTTCATAGTCTATAAAAATCTCTGGCTGAGCCATTTAGAACTGAATGGATCGCACTGCATCATCTGGTGTTTGGACTGTCGCAGAGTCGTACGGTTTTGCAGTACATAAGCGTCAAAATGGCAGCCTGTATTTGAAAGGAATCGTGCATGTTTAAAGAAGTGTTTATACTGTTTTATTTGTTTCTGTGTACACTCCATCCCCTTCTCTATAGTTACGTCGCGATGCTAGGTTTTGTGACGTTAGGCAGGTAACTGTTTTAGATATAACGTGTACCTGAATTCTGGATCACATTGGTAGCCTATTGCTCCGACAGGCTGCAGGAATATTGACACTGGTATGGTGCAGCCAGTGGCGGACGAAACCAGCACTTTGATAGGTCGCGAAGAAATACACAAAACGTATCGATAATTTAAAAATATCATGGGTTTTTAATTGCTATGTTACGGGTAACTTTTGGCGTTCAGGTGATCGTGCATCGAGATAAATTCTTATAATAAAACCAACTTAATGCACTAATTTATCAAATTTATTTTTGGAATAAAACCCTACATGTTTCGGACAGTTCCTCTGCCCGTCGTCAGGAGTTTTACACTGTACGCACAGCAATGGTATATGTCATACAGGTTTGCTGACAGCAAGATCAGGACGGAACTGGTTTGTCCGGATCCTGCTCGAAAACTGTCAGCAAACCTGTATGACATATACCATTGCTGTGTGTACAGTGAAAAATTCCTGATGATGGACAGAGGAACTGTCCGAATCATGTAGAGTTCTATTCCAAAAATAAATTTGAGAAATTAGTGCATCTATTACAAGAAGCTACATGTAACGTTCTTGCATTGAAAAGCCTTTGTCCACAATTTGAATATTACTGACATATGAACTTTAAAAGTTTTAAAAATCCATCCTTATAGTAAAAATCTTTTAAGTTTTCCGTGTAAATTTGTATAATATGGAGATGAATGATGATGCAAAATAACGCAACTAAAACTGCTAACAAAGTAAATTCAAACTTACCATGTAATTTATCTCAGTAATTAACCAAATTGATGCACAAAATTTTTGTTTTACCAGAAGTTTATTTCATGCCTCTACATGTTTCGAACACATGTGTTCATCACACCTATATGTGTGATGATACCAGAGGCTGTATAATGCAATTTTGACCTCCTGATGATGAGCACATGTGTTCGAAACATGTAGAGGCATGAAATAAACTTATTATAAAACAAAAATTTTTTGCATCAAGTTGGTTAATTAGTGAGATAAATAAACTGAGATGCACGGCCAGCAAAACGTCAAAATTTATCATGTAATTGTTTACACAAACGCTCTGAGAACTTATCAGCATGTCTCCCAAATTCCCAGAAACAGAGAGATCATGCCTGACGTCGAGGTGATGGTAAGAGATAGTCTATTAAGAGAGTAATGTAGTGGACCAAAGCTTGCCAAGGCCACTCTTCATCACGAGTGAGTCAAGCTACGACTGCAGAATGTGTAGGACTATACGTCAGAAATCTCGCGAAAAAGAATAGACAATTGTGTCTGCTGTTCCCTCGTGAGATGGACGCACCCTGCGGGACGCTTCTCTGTTTATCTGCTGCACCGGTCTGCAGTGATATCTGCAGTTCTTTCTCTTATCCCATAAAGAAATTCGTTTTCTCCCAAATCTCCCAAGTGCTCACCCATGTTGACCTCTATTCACCCACTTCAGGCCGACCGTCAATGGTGCGAGTTTTGAGGTTTCCAGACCGGTGTCAATGACTATTTCAGTTTTATGGCATACAGCACCGCGTCGGCTAGTATGCATGCACCAGAGTTTTAGAGGACCTTCCTGTCTAGTGCTACCTTCAATGTGCAATCAGCGAGTGCCTCAGGAACGTTGGTACCTGTGTACATGTACCAGTCTACACGGCGATATGTCCTAGAAAACTGGAATATTCGTAGACATTGATTTCATGTCTGACGTCAACGCCTAACATCAATTCATACTGAAATAGAATAGCTGCATGGTGAATCTTATACCATATACCTAATACAAAACACATATCCAGTGCTGTTGTTGTTGTTGTTACAGACTGAAGTTATAACAAACAGTTGTGTTTCTCAGGCAATTTGTCATTTAGTGACTGGAAAACACCATTTTCAGAATGTCAAGAATTTAGCTTCTTCCTAGAGATATTAGCTATAAAAAGTACAGGTGAAGATGTCAAGCTGGGAGATACAAACAATATGACTCGTGGTTTTCTGTGTATTGTGATGACTACCAAGATAATCACAGAGTTATAGAGTTAGGTTAGAGACAAGGGATTTTCTGTCTTCCAAAATATCCCACCCGGCTTGCTGTTGAATTTGTACCGGGCGATTTTCTACGGTTGTGCAGCAACGAGGGTTTGAATCTGGTAATTAATGTTCATCAAGTACCAAGGATATTCAGTGGAACTGTAGCAACGTTCGCCCTTATGCCTTCGTGGTGCTGTTTACTGCATGTGATCGGGCAGTAATCAGCGTGTAACAGAAACAGGAGATCTCTAATGCTGCAAGACGTTCGGAGGCAGCTTGTTTGGTTTCTTAAATCTTACATTTGAGTACTTCACGTGTAATTGAATCTGAATGAATTTTGTCTAATGCTGATGTATATATGTTTACTATTGACTGACATATGCTACACTGCTTGTGTCTTTATAATATTAGAGCTTCCTGATTGTGGCCACAATAGGTGGCCGAAACATGTAGTAACACATGCACTAAGGTCTGTGTGCTGTAGTTCGAAATGTAACTAGCGTGTTACTGCACAACACCAATCTTATTTCTATATTGCAATTCATGTAGATGTCATGCGGCCATATAGGGAAAGAAGTTGTATAACTCTACTCATTCTTAACTTTGGCATTTATGGAGTTCAGAGGTCAACTTCACTTCCGGTAGCTTTACCTCCGCGGGGGGAGAAAACCGGTATTAATTTAATAGGCGATTATTTTGGCGGCAGAGTCGGTTTGGACGTTTCAGGCGAGCTGTTTCTTGAACGTTCTTTTGAATATTTTACTTGCATCTACACAGAAGTCTTACAAGTATCGTCTTTTCTTGAAATTTTGCGATAAACGTTTTTATATAATTGTTTCCTCTCCTGCCTGCAACGTACCCCACTGTCCTTGATGTGCTTATTTTCATGTAACTGCTTAAAAGTACCTGTATGTATTTTCAATGCGAAAAATTCTTCATCCCCATTCCACGGCACTTGGTGATTGCCTACTTATCGTAACGCAATTTTCCCCCACCCACAACGCCATATAACCATGCTGACCATCACCCTTTTTGTCGGCTATCTGCGACTCCTTACTGTGTGTAAGTTCGTCGTTGCCGTAGTCTAAACTTTGAGAGTCTTCCCCATTCGCAACCTGTGGACCCGGCATAGGCTGGTGAAAAAAGAGCCATTTGACGTGCTACAAAATCGTTTCTTTTGGTGCTTTGCTGTCGAGAACGATATCCGTTCAAAGTTCCACTCCTTGAACAGTAACATTACGCGTAAGAGTGGTGTCTATTTGTGAGGTGTGGCGATAAGTTGCAATTCCACTTTGTGTTTCTTTATCTTCCCCGTCCACACTGCTGTGTCCCGTCATGGCCAATATATGTCCGCGTCTTGCGCAGCATTGTGGGGGCACCTGCAGCTCCCATGTGGCGGTCAGGTCACTGCTCCTCTCGATCTTGTCTCGCCGTCCCTGAGATTGAGCAAGACCGCATCTGACGGCTGTGCCACCCCAGAGAGCAAGTCCTGCGTATCGTATAGTAACGTAAGGTAGATGAGATGAAATACGTTCTGACAAGTAGACTTGATGCCATTTCAGTGTGTGGTTTGAAAAAGCGTGAGGGGGAGGGTGTCCCTAGGGCCTGAGGGAACCTGGGGTGGGGGAATTATAAGTCTATATGATAGAAGTAGGTGGGGAAGGGGTGGAGTCCATAAGGGAAGATAAAACGTAGCAAAAAATAGAGAACTTCATAGGAAGTGTAATTTGTCATTGCGGTCGGGCATCCTTGAGGCAAATTGGAGGGAAGGGTGGGTGAGCCGGTTCAGTAGCAGAGAAATGGAACGCTGAATATGCATTTCAAATTCCTCTGAAAGACATATTTGATACTCGAAGGTAAGGAACTTCCTTTTTTATATGTATACGTTGGATATTGGGAGGGTAAAACTTAAAATATTGTCTGAAGATTACATGCTGAGAAAATGTCTGATACCCTTGTACTTATGTAAGTCAGAAAGCAACTGAAATAACAGAATCGCGATCGTCCATCATGCATCAATATGCCGACCATCAGGGAGAAGAGGTCTGGTTTCATGGAGAGTAGTTTTATGACGAATGTCTATCTGGGTTTTCCGTATGTACAAACACTTACAGTCAGCCGTACAGTAAGGAAATTAAACGACTGCATTCTCATATCAGTTCTTTTGTGTTACCTCATTTGGGGGAAGATGTCAATAAGTTAACCTTAAAATCTGCGACATAAAATCTACTGGAATTTTGCCATGAGTCAAAATAGTGAAACGTGTAATATATGTTGACCTGAATCTTCCCAAATTTGGGGAGATTCCCTGATCTACTTAACAAGCTAGTAGTCTTTGGACAACGTAAGAGGCAGTATTCTTTTTTATTGTCAGAAGGAACTCCGCTGAAGCAAGTAGATTGCTAACAAGTGGATTATCAGAAGATCGAGCTTTTGCGAAAAAGGTAATGAACCTACAGACTTGACAATAAAAGAATACTTCGTTACTAGCTGATCGTTTGTAAGCTTGTCCATGGGGTTAGGTAAACCACGACAGACCTGAAACTTGTGAGATTGTAGGTTATGTTGTGTACGAACCTTGTCTGACCAAATTAGAATAATGAGCGTAGGATGGGAGTAAGCGTACATGCTGGTGATATTGACTTGTTGCCATTCGTCTAGCTTAGCTGCATGTTTCGTAGAGGTGTACCTCAAATGAAGGAACCTTAAATAAATAACCTTCAAGAACCTGACGTTTCATCTTGGGAATCAAAACGAACCAGTTTACTATCACTTATTCATGAAGCAAGCAAATTTGTAATTGCAAATTAGCACTCAGAATGTTTAATCTGTATACATTATTTCTTTTTTAAATTCTTCAAATTATTGATTAATGGAGAGGTCTTCTCCGTCACTCCTTTCAGTAGGTTCGACCCAAACTGTTTCCTGAAATTAAAATTCTTGATCTGCGCTACGATTGCTACAGCTTCATTTGTACCAAATTTTGTGCAATATGAGTTACGTGAAGATAGTTTCATGTAGACGAGCTGTCTACGATATATTTACATGTATATAATATGTATGTATATTATTTTTATTTAATTAGCACACCAACTAATGCACATACATAAATTTTTTCACCAAAACATTTAAAATCGCTCCAATATGTTTCGATCCTAAGATCATCTTCAGAGAGCTAAACTGTTCCTTGCTAAAGTCACATATTTAAAAACACTCACTGATTGATTTCCTTATATTAACTTGGTGCTGTGGCAGCATGTCGTATTGCGTAAGTCGTAGCCAGGTAAGAACGCGCCTAACAGGCGCGTTCTTACCTGGTGTGCTAATTAAATGACTCTACGATATGCACGGTGCAACGATAAAGATAAATATGTGTATGCATGTATAAATAAATAAATAAATATATATATATATACTTACATTTTCCATTTTTTTTTATGCCCAGGTGAATTTCACTGTGCAGCACTAACATATTTGTGCTCTCTTGCAGTTTAATCCCCCTGTTGTTAACTTTTCTCGGTAATACGGACATGTTACATTAGAAGTTAGGAACGGTACTAGCTCTACATAATTTTCCAGTAAACTGGTGTCTTAATACAATTCCGGAAAAATAAAAATATAGAATCATCATCTTTCTTGTTTTCCTCCACCAAATTCCAAAGTCCTTGACCTGATCTTAACCCCAGTTTCATCTTTCCCTTATCAATTCGATATATCTTCATGCAGTGTGATTTTTTTTAAGTAAACGCCCCAATTCCGTCGCATCCAAATGTGTTATTTTTTTGGCATTTATTTTCCCGGGTACTGAATTTATCTCTTATTGCTGTCCTATTCCTTCATTTCGTATTCGACTTTGTCTTATCGTTTCGCTGACCGAAGACTTATCCTTTCTGCTGACTCCCTTACACTATTCGTCTTCCTTTCGCATGAACCATTTTTCGTGGCTGCATGCTAAGACATGCACCGTGATGACTTATTAGCTGCGTTCGCATAGTAACGAATAGCGTCGTCATGTCTGTCCGCCCCCCCCCCCCCCCCCGGCCCATCCGCATCCGCATAGAACAACTCGGCTCCCACAGGACGGATATTCATGAAATACAATATTTGAGTGCTTTTTCGAAAAATCTGACCAGAAAAAACAAGTTACATGAAAATATGACAAGAAGGATGAGTACTTCACATGTGCATGTCTGGCTGAATTCTTCTCACAATGAGAGATTTTTAGACAAAAGTTTTGCAGAAAATAAAAAAACCCGTTTTATGTTCAAAAACGTTTTTTCAGAAAATGTTACCATTTGTGAGATAATGTGGAAAAATATGGTACAGGCACACAGGCCACAGGTGACAATACAATAAGGCGCATGCGCACTGCATTCTGGGTAAATAAGGACACACACACACACACAGAATGTGTAACACTTATTGCTTTTCCACTGCAACAATTATTATATGAACGCACCTCACTGTTACGTCATATATACGTTTTCTCTCTTGTACAACATGGACACTGTTTCTTTAGTGGCATTTTATTTAATGTTCTTTTCATTGTTTCTCAAATCGTTTTGATAATTTGCTGTTTTCCCACTTGCAGCGTTAAGAAAATAAAGGGAGTTATTACTTTGCATGTATGATATTTGTCCTGGTATGTGACCTCTCATTTAAATTATTGGCCTTATATATCAGCAAAAAACCTCATTTACGTCTGTCCTTCTCCGGGCCTCAAATTCTGCTCTGGAATTCTCGAAAATGAGGCAAAATTAAAAACCTATCAGAACTTATGTTCCATGCGAGATCCTACATTTGTCAGTTAAATATATAGTAACTTTGAAGTATACTGAATTATTTAAATACAATAATTGGTAATAAAGCTCATATTTTGAGTAGCAACAAAAATACGCAGAGTAAGGAAGGTTTCTTACGTTTAAAATTACTCATGCCCATGGGTCTTCATGAGTGTACATGACGCCTGACTGAACAAAGTGTGAATAAGTTGCACGAATCCGATGTAAAATTTAAAAAAATTACCGTCGTTTGGAAGAAAGTTAAATTGTACGTGCAAAATTTAAAAAACCGTATTCCTAATCGCAAACCCCATTCTAGTTACATGAATTTTATGTTTGTGTGACCGTGCATCATTGATTCAATAATATAAACAACCAACTAGATGCAACAGTAACAAATTTTATTGATAATTACAATGAGCTCAACATGCTTCGGGCGATAATTTCGCCCATCCTCAGGAGCACCAGCCGGCAGCATCGCCGGTGCATTATACCGCAAGCTGTAAACACAGTGTAGTGCTCCTGAGGATGGACGAAATTATCGCCCGAAGCATGTTGAGCTGATTGTAATTATCAATAAACTTTGTTACTGTTGCATCTAGTTGGCTGTTTAAATTATTCTAGTGACATGGTTTGGTTAAACGTGTAAACGAAACCGGAAAATCAGCTCACACGATCTTTACAATAAAAGTTACTTATCAGTTTAAAAAGGACATATGGGTAGTACTTAAACTCACATCAATGGCGTTTCATGCAGGATAAAGTGGAACAGTTTTACGGCGTACATAAAAGCACGACCAATGTAAATTTAAGGATAAAAGTTATGTATCTTGCAAGTTGATGTGTATATTCAAGAAAAAGGCAAGAAGATTTATGCAAGCAATATTGTCCGAATACTTTGTAAGAAATTTATAATGCACAGAAGAAGTAGAATATTGTGAGTTCAAATAAGAAGGAAACAAATTAAGAGCAATTTAACATACACGGAAAAAGACAAGTGCCGGAAAAGTAGAAATTACTCTCGGTAGACCACGCCCGTTTTCTCTCTTTACCAGTCCCAACTCATCATTGAGAAATATCACGCTATGTTTCCCTTGATGTTAAAAAGCCGGTTAAATACATTATTAGCACAAATACAAAATCCTACCCTATGCTAAAATTTTTTTAAGTTTAAATTATTCTGATTTTCTTTGTCAAAATCAGTCGCTTTTAAGTCTTAAATAATTGTTTCTTGTTTATTTATAGTATTACGAAATAAGCAATCTGTCGTTTTCGAAATCAGGAATTATACTGAAGCAAAAAATATCGCGAGACAAAGGGAAATTTGTTTAGTTGACGTGAGCTATAATCCTTATTGACCAAATGACTTGCAGCCAGTTCAATGGCACATTACTTGGGCATTATGAAATTATAATCCCAGCAGATTCTCTATAACACCCTAAGTACAGTGATACCTCGGCTAACGAAGATAATTCGTTCCGGAATCACATTCGTCAGCCGAAATCTTCGTTAGCCGAAACACACACACAGACGGAAAGATAAGCTCCTGGAATGGCCCGACCGTTCATGTTTGCTGCTTAATGTTAGCGCGCGCATCCACTAAAACATTCGTTAGCCGAATCCATATTCGTTAGCCGAGTCCGAAAAACAGCGAAAAAAAATCTTCGTTAGCCGAAAAATTCGTTAGCAGGGACACTCGTTAACCGACGTATCATTGTATTTAAAAGTCGAAGGTACAGGTTCTGATAGAATGTTTACCCCAGCAGCACTCTTCTTTTCTGGACGGACACAGGACTTGTCTGTACAGTAAACATGTACGCTAGATTACATTCACTGCGACGCCGGCAGGTTAATTCTGTGCAGAACGTCCCAGGATCAACGTGTGGGTGGCTGGGCCGATTGACGGGGAAATCTGCGGTGGGTCGAGAGGAGGACGAAGAGCCGTGACGGCAGACGCGTGACGCTGAGGGCGTGGCAGCTGTTATGACGGACGGTGTATTCTTGGCTTTAGGCCGCGCTGTAGCCTATATGGTCATTCGCCGGGCTATCACCGCGGTTACTTGTGTTCAGTCTCACGTTAGTCTATTTGAGGTGGAGAAAGTGGCATTGGGATGGGCTTGTGCACCTATTATTATGTTACTGCTGCATGTTCATTTATTTGCCACCCTTTCATGCACATTCAGCCCTTTCAGGACGCATCACACCTTAATGTAATAAAAGAACAGTAAAATATAACGATGATGATTATGATGATGATGAGTGGGAACCGTCCTCAAGATCTTGTTTGCCTGTTGGATATGCGTACAGATCAAACAAGTCAGACCACGGATATAAATAGGAAGTGGTATCCACAGGAAGGTTCGGAAATAACGGAATTCTCTTAGTAGAAAAGGGATAGTTTGAAGCTAAAGGTACCAGATTGTTGACTTATTGAATTCGTTCAGTGAATCTCAAATATGCAAAGGCCCTGTACACAGGTACGCGGTACTGCGCTACAATCCGGAAGGTTGCGGATTCGATTCCCGATGGTGTCAGTGGAAATTTTCGTTGACATAATCCTTCCGGCCGCAACATGGTCTTGTGGTCGATGCAGCCTCTAACAGAAATGAGTATCAGGAATATTTCCTGGGGGTAAAGGCGACCGGTGCATAGGTTTGACAAACTTACCAACTTCATTTGCCGATTTGCATGAAATCTGAGAGCCTCAATCTCCTGGATCCCTCAGGCTGTCCAGCCTTGTGCATGTATTGCTTTTTGGATGTTTGTGTGAACGTGAATCATTGATACAATAATAAAAACAGGCAACTTCTTCTTCTTCTTCCATTGGTACTACAGCCCGCTGTGGGCTTTGGCCTGTCGAACAATGCCCTTTCATTTTTTTTCTATCCATCACCAACTTTCTCCATCTTCTCACTCCCAGAACTTGAAGATCTCTTTCTACTTCCTCTTTTCATCCTTTCCTGGGTCTTCTCCTTCGCCTTGTCCCTTTCAGTTCTTGAGTGAAGATTTTTTTTGAGCATCCTATCCTCCTCAATTCTCTCCAGGTGACCTAACCAACTTACCCTTTGCCTTTTATCCATTTTATTATATTTTCTCCTTTGCTCATCTCTTCTACTTCTCGATTCATCCTACTTTTCCATTCCCCGTTTTCATATTTAGGACCATATATTCTTCTAAATACTTTTCTTTCAAAAATTAGCAGAATAAACAACCAACTAGATGCAAAAATAACAAATTTTATTGATAATTACAATCAGCTCAACATGTTTCGGGCGATAGTTTCGCCCATCCTCAGGAGTACTAGACTGTGTTTCCACCTCGTGGTATAATCCACCGGCGATGTTGCCTGCAGACACCATCGCCTGTGGATTATACCACGAGCTGTAAACACAGTCTAGTGCTCCTGAGGATGGGCGAAACTATCGCCCGAAACATGTTGAGCTGATTGTAATTATCAATAAAATTTTTTATTGTTGCATCTAGTTGGCTGTTTATATTATTGTATTATGGATTGCTTTACCTGCACGCGAGTTATAAACACAACCCTGTAAATATTACTGCTTTGGGACTAAGGCACTTTTTGAGAGAAAATATGAAATTCTCACGGCAATGAAAATCCTAACCTGCTTGTGGAAGTAACAAGTTTATCGTCGAGGACGTTGATAAATGTCTACGAGACTCCACGTTCTTTTTTTCCTGTGGCGCAACAACGTAAATCAGGCATAAGTCACCCCAGTTTTGAGGTTTCTAGTCCCACGAAATTAGACACACACACAACTGGTAAGACGCCGCTGAATGCCAATAGGCCAGTAGTCAGTTTTCATAGCCAAACCAACAAACGATCCATCAGCGCTACATATATTCTTAGATACCAACAGACAACTACATTATTTGATCAAATGATGGCTACAATTTTTGGCCGAAACATTTTGCTCTCTTTTGACCTCAAGTTTATACTTTGCATAGAAGGATCATTCTCTGGTTTTACTGTGAAACTAGAACATAGCGCGGATGAATCGCCTTAAAAGGTCGTAGTCATCTTCTAGAGACTATCGAATCTCACTTCGATGAAGCTATTCTATGCATTGCTTGCACATCCGAAATCATCTTTCTTTTCTGAAGATGAAGGCCATAGTTCTTCCGAAACACCTAAGTACGAGGAGATCACACCAGGTCATATCGCAAAAGACAACAACCTTATTAACAACACCCCGCCAGTAACCCAGAGAGACGCAGTTCTCAGCTGGAAGACAGACTGCCCCAAATGACGGTCTTGAGTTCCTTACCCATCACCCCCTAAGCAAGTGCCGAGACAGTGAATTTAGGTCACGACCACTTCACGATATACGTTTAAGTGACAATACACTGCGCCAGTACACAGTGTGAGCTACAAACAGGTCGTTAAATTAAACATATATCCGCCTTCTTTTTCATCTTCGAAATAGTTGTTTTACAAATTACCCCATTCCTTATCTTCCGCAACAAGTATTAGTCCGGTGATTAAATGAAGGTCCAGATGGGCGTAGTTGGAGGGGGGGGCGTGTTGCGCATATGGGGAGAAGGGCAATGCTTAGGACAGAGAGTTCTGGTGAGAAGACCGGAAGGAAAGAAACCGCGTGGAATATACAATGTTAGAAGGGTAAATGATATTAAAATTAATCTTAAAGAAATTGCATCAGATTGCGTGGACTGGATTAATGTGATAAGAGACGGGCTGTTGTGAATACGGCAGTGAACATTGATATTTGTTGGACCGTGCATCATTGTGATAACTGAAGAATAAAAACCAACTAGATGCCACTTATTATTTTTAATGTACTTCTTAGAGGTTCGACATATTTCGGGCACTACTCTACCCATCATCAGGAGCTCGCGACTATAATGTTGATTACCACATTGGTCGTTTCGTTTTCGGTTTGCTGTAGGTTGGAGGTTAGGTGCGGTTAGGCTGGAGTAGTGTCCGGGCTGCAGGCTAAAGCACGACTCAGTCGTGCTTTAGCCTGCAGCCCGAACAGCCCCTACAGCAAAGCGAAAACGAAACGACCAATGTGGTAATCAACATTATAGTTGCGAGTTCATGATGATGGGTATAGTAGTGCCCGAAACATGTCGAAACTATAAGAAGTACATTAAAAATATAAGTGGCATCTAGTTGGTTTTTATTCTTCAATTACGGCAGTGAACATGGGGGTTTCATGATAGCCCATCAATCTGCTTCGTACAGATAATTTGCAATTATTCTCTCTCTCACAAAATGTATGATAGTACTGAAAGCACTAAGTAGACGGTATAAATCATAAAGTTTCTCTTCGTGAAATGTTTTAGTTCCAGCTAGTTCCTTCGGCACTATTTTCTGAAAAGTTTGTAATTTAGGATGTTTCTTTTCATATCCGCCCAAAAAACTGATAGAAACATTGTTTTGTAGACCTGTTATCTTGTTCTTTGTTGATTCTTAAAACAGGCGAATGAGAGAATTTTGGGACTCGAAAAGAAACAGCTTTATCAGAATTTCTTTTAGTCTCATTACGAGGCTCACTGCAGTTTACCTGTACTGTTCCAGATTCTTGTATTGTGAAAGTCTCCAAAATAATTTACCCGTTATATAAGCACTGCGATCTCGTTCGACAAATTCTGTTTAGCGCCCTGCTTACATTTGTATTTTTATCCATTAGTAACTTCTAGATCAATTTTCTCCTTGCCTGTAGGTTATTTTATGGGATATCATGTGTGTTATTTATTGGAGCATTCCTTTCAACTGCTGTTTACTTTCGGGTTGGCTATAATTTTCAAACAAACCTTTCCATTTTATCCCTCTTTATCTTCGTTTATTTTATTCAGCGCCGCAAGTACTAACATCGCCACATGTAGATACAGAAGCCTGGTTCAGCAGAACCCTCCGAATTACCTTGGATGTGTATGTAAATATTTGCCACTCCTAGGCCTATCTGAAATATTTTTTCTGTCCTTTAGTTAAGTTCAGGCCACACTCATAACGAAATAACTTGCCGATCAGGATATGGTTCTGTTTTCATAACCTTTTGACTGCAGTGAAACGGATAATATACACTTAAGACTCAAGTGTAGAATATGTAAATTTGAGATGTTAATTAATAAAATATCGATTTCACATGTGGTTCTGCGTAGTGACTATGTGTTAGTGTTTCACAGAAACATGCTACATGTGACATAATGAGGTAGATACTACGTTCCTCTGAAATGTCCTACCTCGGCATCACATCTCACAGTCGTCCTATTAACCCCAAATCTCACTGATAACCCGGCTGATTTCATTCACGATAATCCGGTTCTGTTGTTGAATTAGAAAAGTAAACCTATGTAACACGCTATTAAACATCAAAATAAATAGAAATGCTCTGGACGAGTGATCAGCCCATCACAGACATCTGACAGCAAACAGGATTTAAAGGGGAGAGACAACCATGTCCCTGGCGTGACTCGAGTCCCAATCCCAGCAAGCAAGCGGCCGCAGACATCCGCCTTAGACCGCGCGGCCCCCGGAATCAGCAGTTATCATTACCACCACCAGAAATATGCCGTTATGTGGCATTGCGGTTAAAACGTAAGACATTGCTTTCGGCTCTCAAATTATGGAACAGGCAACATAATTAAGCGAGGGTTATGAAGTGTCTAAAGGCTGAAGCGATGCGAAAGGAAAATTCCTATGTTGAAAAATAAAGGGAGTTATTATTATTATGAGAACTAAAAGAAATCGTAATAAATTTGGAAATAGGCAACAGTAAATTAGAATGTACTTTTAAATGAGATAACAAGGCCCGACTGTTGAAGAAGAGAGGAAAAAAGGAGTGGGGGGAATCAGAGATGAGAATGTTTCTGCAGTCATTGCTGCATATTACAAGACCGTTAACACCAACAGAAAGTTACATCGCGAAAAGTTAAATGTTTCAGCAAGTGAGCATCACTGGAGTTGGACAGAACTTTCACACAATTTTCCTTTATTCTTATAAAGCACGCGCACACACACACACATACATATATATATAGATATATATATACATACACACACATAATAAAGCGATTGGCAGCCAGAATTCTAGTGATGTCAGTTGGTTCACACAGACCATGTTAAGGGAGGGAAAAGCGAAGCCGCAGCTGTGATGACTCCTGCAGGGATATGTGTGGTTATAACCATATTGCCGCAAACAACGCGTGTTTAATAGAAATGATTTTCCACACGTATCAGCAATGCTAAATAGGAGCACAGTGGAGGCGGCTAGCTGACCAACTGCTGCCGTGCAACCAAACTTAATTTGGAACACGTAATCAACGCGATGCTCTCCACTCGTCGCAATAAAGTCCGGAGTAGTTTCATGCCGGAAATTTAAGGGTTTGGGGTGCACACTCTGTTTTCAGTGGCTTCATCCTGCCACTTCTACAACACAGTAGAACTCATGGAGATAAACTGATCGTGGTTAATTTATTGTGCACTTCCACAGATCCCTGTTACTTATTAAGGTGTCATTGTGACTAAAAAATCAATTTATTTGCAGTTTATGGTTAATAATTACTTCCAGTGCTATGACACCCACATTCCCTAGTTTTATAAACTTAATGATTTTTAATTTGTGGTATATAGCGAGGGTGCCAAAAAATGTACACACATTTTAAGAGATGTTATCTATGAATTAATTTTCGAAGTTGAATTGAATTATGGTAGCAATGTGTAGTAGGACTTTCACTCAAAATATGGCGTTAATCGAATTTGTTATCGATATAAACTGAGTATTACAATTTTAGTGCAGTTTTTTCCTTTCTTAAAATGTGTATACGTTTTTTGGCACACCCTGTATAATATCAAAACAGAGACAGAGTTTGTCATTTTTCAGTAATAAATCATATCGTTCTAAGCTAAATGCTGACGCACATACTAAACAACTAAACCACTGTTGAAAAACCGGAAGTTTCGACTTCACTGTTGGAGCCAGTACTGAACTGGCTTCGAGTCCTAAACCCACTCCCTCGATAGAAAACTTGCTGGTATTGCCTCATGTCCTTCCATGTGATGGTATAGCAGATAGACGTTTCTAAAGCCATTTCCAATATATATATTCTTTAAATCTTTTCTCCAGGTCCCTAATGACATATCGAGCCAAAGATCAGACTAATAGGCTATTCGGTATTGAAACATTGGAGCAACACCAGAATTATGCACATTTTAATTAAACAGAATATCAAGTGACATCTATTTGGTTTTTTATTCTTTAATTATTGCTAACGTTACTTTGCGTGACATGTTTGGATCATTTAGTTAACATAGAGAAGAAGAGTCACAATATTTGCACAAAGGAGGTACAGTCCCACAGCTGTGAAATCTTTGTTGTTGTTAGGTGTGTGTACCTAAAAATACACACATAGATTAATGAATACTAGTAATATGTCATTAAGATGAAATATATATATATACTGTATATAAATATATATATATATATGTTTGTGTATTAATATCCCAGTATACTAAGTAAAATTCTGTTAGGTCCCCTTTGCAATATTTGTGCTCGATTATCTTTTAATTGGTTACTTAGCTATACATAGTCCGCTTCTTTCGTCTCAGAGAGAAATACTTGCCTTAGCACCCTGTTTTTAAGAAGTATAATGTTTGCCTCCTGTTAAAGTATTAAACCTTTCCCAACTCACAAAGTAAAGAATGTTAAGGTATTAACACACGGTCGTAAAAAAACCCAGCGAAGACTCGCCTGCTATCTTTGTCATTACGATTATGAAAATTAGAAGAGAGACTCCTCACAACAGGATATTAAACCAAGCAAATTAATGGGTGATGCTAAACCGTGCTGTGATTTCTAACCTGCACTGTAAGGGTGTAGTTGCTGTTAGGTTTTTGTGTTACACGTACTGTGCATATTCTTACAAACGGCATGTCAACCAACAAATGCACTCAATAAAATGCAATAAAATACATGTACTGTTCGTGATAAGTACGACACTGCTACAAGTTTCGGCACCGAGTTGCCATCCTCAAGAGACCAACAGAACAAAGGAACAGAAGTCCAAAACCCTAATCCGGGTATCCGGATTAAGGTTTTGGATTTGCTGTCTTTATCATGCACTGTATTTAATGATTTTTATTTTATTGAATTTTGTGAGTACATTTGTTGTTAGATACAGTGAATATAATTATTAGTGTGGAGGTGAAAAAGCTTATATAATGAAGGTCAGTGAATAATGTTTCGTTCTTAAAATAAGAGGAAACATTTTAAGCGCTGCTGAACGTCCAGTGGATCCGGAGTATTATTAATTATAGTGATTAAATAATTAAGTAAAATTTTCGTTGTTACACCGTGCATGTTGTCGAGTTACTCAATTATTATACCAACCACTGCACGTATATAAATTTATAAAATTTACAAATAAAAACATTAAAAACGCTCCGACATGTTTCGGTCCTAGGACCATCATCAGGGAGCCATATCGTCCTTGCTAAAGTCACAATATAATAAGTCACATTAATTTCGCTGTACAAGTTGGGTGTTGTGGCAGCATGCCATGTTGTGTAATGTTATGTTGCGAAGAGTGCCCTGCTACGGATGTACATTCTGTGCTTCGTTGCGTGAGTATCACGCAACGAAGCACATGACATTACACAACATGGCATGCTGCCACAACACCCAACTTGTACAGCGAAATTAATGTGACTTATTATATTGTGACTTTAGCAAGGACGATATGGCTCCCTGATGATGGTCCTAGGACCTAAACATGTCGGAGCGTTTTTAATGTTTTAATTTTAAATTTTATAAATTTTATATATGTGCAGTGATTGGTGTAATAATAGAGTAAGTAAGCAATAGTTTATGAGAGGAGACTGTCGTGGCCAGTTAGAATGTAGTGGAACGCTAGTGATTGGAAGAGACAGAAGAACCAAGAGAGTGTCAATGGCTACAGCAAAGGTAGTGGCTGATCAGAGAGTCACTTTAATTTTTCTGTGACATACCGTGTAAAGTGACGGCACACACACACACACACACACACACACACACATACATATTATATAAATTCCGCAGCACTAAAGGGCGGCCTACAGAAGGTGTGCAGACGATATTTTGCTGGATCTCAAGCTTGGTACTGTTTTGTGGAGGTCACATTTACGGCCCGAAACAAGACAACGAGCACTAGTACTGTGCCCATATAAAAGACTGGTGGGACACTGTACACTTCTGCAGTGTGTTCACGCCAGGGACAGCAACCGTAATGTCAGCCCCATGTCCAGTCGCAACTGCATGATTATTCCAAAAGTTCCATCTCCTATATACAAGCTGAAAGTTTGTTCCTGCATTTTGCATTGCTGATTGGTATAGAGGTCAGAATGTCTCCCCCATCCCGTATCTGATCGGAATTATGTCCGCCTTTCGACAGTGTCACCCCATACCATGAAGTTTTCTTTTGACGAACAGAAAACTGCAGCAAATCAAACTGTGGAAATAATTTGTTTCCTGTCTTGTTGGCATTCATGCATGCTGCTGTCTGTCTGTCCTTCAAGTCCATAGCCACTTCCATAGCGAGTTCTCCACAGAGTGCGATCTAAGTGCTTTTCCTTCAGTTTCCATATTCTCTTATCCTTAAGGTCATTCATTTGTCTGCCTCTACCAAATTTTTCCACATCATCTTATAATAAACTGCACGATTTTTGGGAAAAAAAATTCACTGAACAACATTTGTTTGAAAGAGTTCTCAAATACTAAATTTCACGAAAATTAGTCCAATGGGAGCCTAGTTATTCCTAAAGACCTACGGACAGGCAGGCAGACAGACAGACAGACAGATAGATATGACGAAGCTTTGTAGTCACTTTTCGCAAATTTTGCAAAGACACCTAAAACGGTTACGTATGAAGAAGTCCAACGGTCATATCAGATTAAGGTGTAAGCCTTTTGGACGCTCAACTCAGCGAAACAGGAGGTACGAATACTTCAGTGGGCTGGCGCACCGCCTCATGTTTCGTTGTGTGTGAGGATTAGTCCGCGTGCTCCTTTGCCGTGGCTCCACAACGCTCCTCGCCCGATCTCCAGTTCACATTTTGACGTCAGGTTGTGTGGTAGAGTTGTGGACAAGTGCTGCGTCGTAAAACCCACAGTTCTCGACAGACTAACAGAGGGCATAAACAGCCGCAATTTACAAAATTCCCCTAACATCTGCTAAGCCTAATTTCTTGCGGTTGTTGTCAATAATTGAGAACAAAGGAAACGTTTAACCGCATGTTTTGCCCCACGACGCCTTTCTGTGTTACATTCCTTATTAAATGATCTGCATTGCATTTATTACACTCATTACTGGTACTCTCTTTTAAATGGTAGCGAATATTTGGTAGCAGTTCGTAATTTTTCTTATAATTTACTTTAGATTACTTCCTAGGAATATTTAGGCTTTGGTGCCAAAATTACATTATCGGTGTGATGTGCAGGAGATCGGAATTTAAATGAGAGACACATAAGGAGGCCATTAAATACCAGTTATGTACATCCGAAATGCGGCCTTTGCAGCATGACGGATGTACCTGACATTAGGAACAAGAGGGTTTTTATTTAACCTTGGTGCCAAAGGTAACGACGGCTTTCTCTCTACTTCAAATTGTAGAAAAATTTTGATTTATAAGCACGATGCATTGCGAATTGCTACGAGCGAAGGTAATTTTACCTGACGATATCAGGTACTGCTGTTCGATCGTGCACAGTGGCTACTCGTACGTGAAGTCTGCGATTTCTTGTAATCCTTCTTTGAAGTGGAAACTGTTATTAAACTTACTTCGTATTTCAGAGGATTCATAAAAGCCTGTGGCAGCCACTTTTCCATATGACAGAAATGTGTAAGCTAAAAACACAGATAAATAACTGTGAAAAAAGTTATTCATTTGTGTTTTAAGCTCTTCGTGCATGTGCGTGTGCACGTCGCGGTGTGTATACAAGGTTTGCTAGACGTAAACTGAAATTACGTAAACGTTATAGGGGGTAATTAACTAAATTAACTAAAATTGACTTCATTCTTCGTACATAAAAAATATGAGGATGTTAAATACACACGTATTTCATAATCCAGTGTTTAGAAGTTTCCTGGCCTCGAGATATAATAATAAAGATGTTGTTTTTCAAACCACGCTCAACTTGTGCTGTATAGCGGTTACCATTCCCACAGAATGTTTACGAAAACAGAAGTTCAAGGTAATCGGAATGAGCTGCAATAATGGGGCCGGCGAGTGGTGTAACCGGAAGTGTAAATGTCTTAAAATTTTAAATCGGGAACGCAACTATAATTGGACGAGAAGATTTCGGTTGACCACAACTTTGTATTCCTTTGTTTGTAATATACATAACCAAACAAGTAACTGGCTCAAGAGAGCAAAGTCCTTCTTGAATAGCCAACGTGTCGTCAGCCAGTCCCGAAAATCTCCGCTTTGTACGGAACCTGCAAGTACAAGAACCCCCCCTCCCCACCTGTCCCTATCCTCAGCCATATCAATCGAGCCCACGTCACCCATCTTACTTCTTTAATATCCATTTTAATGTTATCCTTCCATCTATGCCTAGGTCTTCCAAATGGTCTCCTCCCCTCAGTTTTCCCCACCAAAACCCGATATTCCCCTCTCTTCTCCCCCATAGATGTTAAGTGTCCCTCTCATCTCTTTCGTCTCGATTTGATCAACCGAATAATATTTGGTGAGGTGTGTAGGTCAAGAAGCCCCTCCAGTCCCCTGTTACCTCGTCCCTCTGAGGCGCAAATATCTTTCTCAGCGTCATATTCTCTTACTTCGCACAGACAATTAGATAGACTACATATTGCACCGTCTTCGCCTTAAACCACCGTTAGGTACGTCGCACATAACACGTTATGAAGTTTTCATGGACTACTAAAATTCTTACATACGTGGTACTTTGTGTTAAATATACACATGCAACAATTTGTTCTCATTAATTTATTGATAGTGAAATATGCTATAGGTAGGCTCAAGAAGGTTTATGGCCCAAGGTCAGTCTGTTGCCTCATTTTTCCTGCTACATCTTTTTAAAACTGCAGTGTGCTAGTCTTATGATGAAATTGTTGAATCATTTTAAAGACATAATTATCTTTTTCAAGTATAGATGAAATTAGTATTGCAATATATGTGTGTGGCACTTACCGTCAAACACAACTATTTTATTGGCTAAATATTGGAAGGTTTACAACTACATGTTTCGGCCCTATTCCTGGGCCATCATCAGGTTGTATCACGAACCTAGATTAGGCTATATTACATGCTACTTATTGGTAATGGGTGTTTTGGAGAGCTCTCCCTATTAC
>Ga0123352_10002102_pt1 | contig 27470 bp, 19 predicted proteins | sample TergutLab28metaG_FD_89700 | JGI IMG/M metagenome (GOLD analysis project Ga0123352, IMG submission 89700) | Labiotermes labralis P1 segment gut microbial communities from Petit-Saut dam, French Guiana - Lab288 P1 | ecosystem: Host-associated > Arthropoda: Insects > Digestive system > Gut ... | reverse complement strand
GATGCCTACAAGGCATCGCCCCACAACCACTACCAACCACATCCAGCAGAAGCAGCGCAGCACAACACATGCAGTAACATACGTCTTGTTCTCCTGAATATGGGCATAATGATGCCCGAAACTTGTTGAGAAATTGTTAAAAATAAACATCTAACTGTTGCATCTTGTTGGTTTTCTCTCTCACTCCACAAGTTGGAACCATTATTTGTCCTGATCATTTTGATGATACTATATCAAACAAGGACTTATTGCTGGAGGATACGTAACGAACATCTTAGAGGACCCCGGTGCCTCCAATTTCATCATGAAGTTGAGGGAAACTCTTCTGAGTATATACAAACCCTGTGTGGCTACAGCAACACTAGCTGGACCTACATTGTGTGAAGTTTGCCTGATGCCTTCCTAACTTTTCGCTTTTCATTGTTACTCTAAAGGGGAATGCTATTTTATTGCAACATGAATACTCTTGGATCTTTGTAATTGTTGAGGATTAAGATAACAAATGTTTGGGACCTGTGACAAGCTCATACATTGTGACTTATCAGTTACAATTATAAGAACATTAATTGTCATTGCAAACCTCCATCACATGGAAACTGATTGCATGTGAAAATAAGGATGTGCTAAGCTAAACTCAGCCCAATATAATGCAGAGAATGAGTTTGGTTGGTTTACTGAGAAAAGATAACAAAAGTTTAGACCTGAACTGGAATTTCAGAATCAGTACTCTCACCAGCTGCACTATTGAGACTGAAGTAGATGACCAGGTTCCAAACTTTCACATGCCAGACTGGATAGTAAAGAAGCAAAGTGAGGGAAAGGCAGTCAGAGGGGATAAAAGTGGAGGGGGAAGAAGGAAAATTTCTGGTCGTTGCTGCTACTGCATCAACAAATGCCTGCAATGTCATGTACAGCTCAGTTTCTAGTCCACTTGCATTAAAATATTCTGCACCAAATTATAGTTTCTCTGTATATTATTATATTTACTGGCGGTGAGTCTGCAAAATTGTTTGTGTGCATGTGGAGAATTAATGTGTGATACTTAATTTTATTTGTTTGTTTCTTATTTTTTGTGTAGTATATGTTATATTATACTTCTTATGTCTTACTCTTAAACTATTAATGTAGGTTTAGAGAGTAGTTAGTAGACATTTGGTTAGAAGATGGAACACTGGGCACATGCAGGGCATGTGGAAGGTTAGAGTAATGAGATAATAAGTGTAGAAGAATTTCTTAAATGAATGAACATAGAAAATGAAACAAAAACCTATCTACTGTTTTACTGTGGAAACATAAGGGAGAATTATCTGAAATACTACACTTTTGAAGTGTAGAATTTTAGAAGTTTAAAAATTTTATATTGAAGAAAACTGTATGTAATAGCATGTAGTATATGTCCAGTCAAAGGGTATATTCTGAAGATGACTAAGCTCTAGCTGAAACATGTAGAGTGAGAGGAACTTTATTAATAAAAAGGTTATAAATGTTGTCCTTGTGACATTGACTATTATTTTACTATTTATGCATAAGGCTCCAACAGAGGTGTCTGTCCCCTTATGAAACTTCCTGTTATGTAGTTCTGTCCAGTGTCCTTTTTCTTTACGTGCAACAAAATGGTCTCTTCAATACCATTGTTGCAAACATCATAAATTTTTTATTTTCTCTTACAATGGGAGACTGAGTTTCACACCAATGTAAAAAAAACATAAAATTGTAATTGTTATATATATCACACTCGAAGTTATGGGATAAAGATTTTGAACTGAGTTAACAGCAAGCGTTTTATGGATCTGAGCTGCTTGTAGTTGTAACTTTCATTTATTACTGTTTGCAAATATTTAACATTGCCACAGGTTTGAAGGATTTATTAGCTATCTTTACCTTTTTGATTTCATCCTGCATTCTGGTGATGTGTTTTGAACGTATGTGGCACAGTCATTCTTTCTATGTTTGTTCTAGACATACCTTCACACTAGCATCTAATAGAGCTGTTTTTTTTTTGTGGTGTATGGTATAACTCTGTGCCCTGTAGGTTTTTGTCATCAGCACCAACCAGATGCTAATATGTCTGACTTCAATATTCTCTTGATTTTCTTGGGCCTTCCTCAATGTAAAAGGTAAATTTGGTCCTGTCCACTCCATGAAGGCATGTAGGGGGAGCAGTGCTATAGTTCCACTTAATCTTAGCCTTGACACTAAGTGAAGGTGATCGGTCAACTTCACACATTGGCCAGCTGTACCCTCAGGGAGAGAACCCCTTCTGCCTATTGAACAGTAGGCTCTGTGGGCCCCAGAGCCAGTTTGGGCATTTTGGAGACTAGAAAAATTGTTGGCCCTGCTGGGAATTGAACCCTGGATTGTCAATCCTGTAGCCTCTTTACTATACCAACTGTGCTATCCTGGCTCATTGAACCTGCCTAAAGTGGTATTCTAGAGCAAAACTGAACAGCAATGGCTATAAACCAACTAAACCTTTTAGATTATTCTCAATATGACATGTAATAGAGGAGCAACAGTCCATGGCTTTGTACTTATTTTTTAAAGTTTCTTTGCAGTAGTCAGTGAAATACTTTTGAAGTGCCATGTATTTATCAAGTACATATATGTCTTTAAGTAAAAGTCAAATCTTAATTGAGTAAGTGTCTAAATGCATATTTTGTAACAAAGTTGTAGCATGTTTCACCCAATTTATGATTTCTTTATGAAGGCAGTAGAAAAAGAGATGTGCTAGAATTAGTGCACATATTTTCTGTAGGTTTCAAAGGATGTCTTGGAATAGTTAAAGATTGTTCCATATTCTCCCAGTTTCTGACTTTCAGCACAGCTCATATAGTTGCTAGGTGATGTGCTGGACATCTCATGAGTTGTGGTTTTGATTCGTGGAAGGGGCAAGGGATTTGTTTGAGCCCCAAAATGTCCATACCTGCTCTGTGGCCCACCCAGCCACCTATTTAGTTGGTACTGGGGGAGGGGGAGCTCTTTTCAGGGTGTCAAGCTGTTGGGGTCCTGAAGCTGACCACTCACCTTCAGGTAAGTATGAGTGGTGCTATATGCCTTTCCCGCCCTATACCTTGGTGTGCACAGGGACAACTATGTACATACACACTTCAGAAAATGTTTGTCTGTGTGTATCCACATCCATGTTTTTGAATAGCAAATGGTTTTTGCATATATTCGTAATTCCTGCAGGCATGAGTGTATTTAATAGCACTCTGAATTTGGGAGAATGTTGAAACTGGTTATATCAATTAAATAAGAGAGAAGGAAAAGCTTTATTCGCTTCATAACAATTTAATCTAATATTATAATACATTATGTTGTGTATTATCTTGCATTGTAATTAATTTTATGATACCTTATTGTATTGCATGTATTGGTTTGAATTCATTTTAGGTGGACAGTATGAAAGCAAAGGCATGCTTGTTGGAAGCAATGCAGCAGTTATGTCAGTGGATTTTGACCCAACAGGAACGCTCATCCTTGCAGCATCAAGTGATTTTGCCAGCCGAGTGTGGACTGTGGCAGACCAACGGTTAAGGGTGAGTTTGGATCACATTGTTATATTTTTCATTTTATCCCATTTCTCTGTGCCTCATTTTGTTTTCAGAAGTTACATGCAAAAGAGTGTCTGTGAACCTGGTACACCATATCCTGTATTATTTAAAATTAAGCTGACAGTTGCTTGAGATCAGTAATTCTCCAGCCTTTTTATGGCACGGAAAGTTAAAAAGATGTGACTGGTGTGACATATAATAAGATACATTTGTCACCTGTCATAGTCCGAGGCACTTACTGACAGCTAGTGCTTGTAAGATAAATAGTTCATGTTATTTTGACAGGAATTTCATTCCATTAGTGATTATTTTCTAGAAATATTTTTCCTTCAATGTGAAATGAAACAGAGGTTAAACATGTGAGGGTTTTTCATGGCACTGACTATCAAGAATACGTCTTCTGTGATACGACGCCATATAGTCTGGTAGAAATTAACCGTTCTTTGGATGGAGCCTTCTGCTTCCATTTTCAGCTGTACAATATGGTAGAATTTTCCCAGATTGAGTGGTGTGACACTCCAGAAGGCAACATTCATCAGCAATTAAACAACCCATTTTTAATAAGTGTGTATTTCACAGTTCTTCTCACACTGATAATGTGTAGGATAACGGGGGCTTGTATTATGTTCCTTGAAGGGTTCTCTGTGGAAGAAGGTTGTGGCTTGTCATTGTTGCAAGCACACATTTCATATTATGACTTAGGTGTTGTAATTTTAGTACTTTGCTTTTGTAACGTAGTGTCAAGTACATAATTAATCTAGTATCTTTATAATTGAGTGTCATAAGTTAAACTCTGTGGACACAAAAGTTGCAGTCTTCTGCGATGAGAAGGAGTGGTTGCTCCCTCATTCATGAAGCCTACAGTTCACCTTATAACCATAAAGTTTTAGGCCATTGCTGGACCTGTCCACTGCTGCAGGATGCTTGACAAAGAGGGACTCCAGTAATCAGTCACAGTAGTCATGTAATCAAGAGTCAAGCATAATCATTGTACAGTAATTGCGAATTTTCAGCTCTCTTGATTACAACGAGGAAGGTGAGTTCTGATACTGATGTGTGTTACTTGCTAGGTCATCTTCCAGTACATTGGGGGATTCCTTTATAATCCAGCCACTTGTGTATGCCTGAACCATGAGATCTTTGTGATTCCCCTTGCCTGATCTATAAATTCTCCCATTAGTGGAAAAATACGTGATTGGAGATTAGTGCCTCTTATGATTGTGATGCCGTGCAGTCTGGAAGAAATATGGGGACATTTCAGAAGAAACTGCATCCTGTATCTTCATTCACCTTTCTACACAATGAAGGTAGCAGTTTTCTCCAAAACGTAGGTAAATTTGTTTGTCCCAGCAGACTATAGTTCTCATAGTCACAACTGTGAAAACCACATTTCTTGCTTTTTTTTATGTTTTGCTGACCATGCATCTCAGTATAATCTTAGTAATTAACCAACTTAATGCACAAATTCTTGTTTTATAAGAAGTTTATTATATGCTTCTACATGTTTCAAGCACTGTGTGCTCATCATGAGGAGGTCAAAATTGTATTATACAGCATCTGGTATCATCATACCTGTAGGTGACCATCCTTGCGCAGGTTGAGAGACTCTCTCAACCTGCGCATAGGATGGTCACCTACAGGTATGATGATACCAGATGCTGTATAATACAATTTTGACCTCCTCATGATGAGCACACAGTGCTTGAAACATGTAGAGGCATATAATAAACTTCTTATAAAACAAGAATTTGTGCATTAAGTTGGTTAATTACTAAGATCACATTTCTTGTGTATACAATGTCTGCTACCAAGGAATATTTTTAAGACAAGCGTTTTAATAATTTTTGTTGCATCTAGACCACCTTATGTGGAGTTGTTAAACCTTAGTTCTAGTTACCTCTCTCTTTTTTAAAAAAAGAAAAAGAATACTGTATGTAGGCTATATACTGTATTGTTGGCATAGGTATGATGTTTCTGGTGTTGGAAAGATGGGCGTTGGTACGCTGTTATGACCAGGAAATTGTGTGAAACTGCCAGGGACATGTCATTACTACTGGCATGAACAGATTCTATTAGAATACAGTTTCATTTAATGGCAATTAATTCAGATTCTTTAGTTTTGAGAGAATCTGCAAATTGCTAATGGGCCAGTATATAGAAAAAAGCCTGCAGATTTTCACAGACACTCTTCTGTACACCACCCATGACCGGTGAAACACGTTATGAAAGGAAAACCATTTGATGCTGCCAGTGTCCTGTTTTGATACTGTATGAAGTAGTTGCAGCTAGTGTGATGTGGAAATGACCTTCGACACATCACGCGTACTTCCCGGTCCTTTAATACCTTAGACATTCCAGATCAATAGAGAAACTCTAGGGATATGACGAACACATTACGAAGGGATTTATCACAAATCACTTTCGGGAATTTGATCTTCCGTGCGTTTTCTGTGAGAAGGATAATTGTATGACATCTTACGGCGCTGGAAATATCTTCGTTGAGAAGTGCTGTGTATCTGAGACGTCGTCTACCGGCGAGAGCGCCAATTCCTGGTGTATTTGAGGGTACTGAGAAGTAGAAAGGATCGTAATAGTTGTCGAATTGAACCAGTAACAAGCACTTGTAAGACTGAACAGTTGTTGGACGTTCGCAGCGGTGCAGTTGAGGTGTCCGTTCTTGTGGGATGTGGCGATGTGTCACCAGGTGATCGGTAATCGACGCTTCGTGACGTTGTGGTGGTCTGATCTTCAGGGTTCCAAAAATCCACGAATATGGAATGGATGTTTCGACCCTTGAAGTTGCGACAATCCCATTGTCTCGAAACGTCGGGTCCCAGTCAAGCAGTGACGCGACGCTACTTTGCAGGACTTATCCTCTCTCACAGTCTCCCGATGAACTTCTTTTCTGCATGTCAGTTTTGTTACCACACACAAAAATTTAGGAATACTTTCATTTTATATGTCATCCATAAGCCTGCTTTTGTCATGGTATTTTTGGTTCGTCCGTTTTGCCTCTACCTCCCTCAGGCAGCGTAACCACCTTTATTGATACTGTATGTAAATTAAACTTTTCCCCCTCTCTACCTTCCAAGTACCTGTTTTATATCAATATTTGATGTTTCATCCTTCATAGATATCGCAGGTATTTCTGCGGTAGGCATATTTGTCCAGTCTCGGGATCTTTGTTACATATTACGGAGAACTTTGCGGGGAAGGGTTGTTGGCCTCGCGCCTCACGCTCAAACCCGGAGCGTAACGTCGCACCGCAACTTGTTTTCCACTCTGGTCACATTTCACACACTTTGTGTAGTGTGTGGAGGACCGACCTGCCATGTCTTTGTGACGAGAGAGCCGGTTGACGTACATTTGAAGGGCATTCTAAGTAGAGCTGATAAGCTTACTTTTCTGTTGCTTGATGTTATAGTCCTATGACGCTATCACATCGTCATCATCATTACTGATATTGTTTTATGGTGTGAATCAGTTATGACTCTAGTAAGTTTAGCGTACTCGGTGTGTTTCTTTTTGTCGCATAGACATCCAAAGCTTAGTATCACCGCCATATTTGCAAGTGTTGTCGTACGCACAATATTTCTTGCGTAAACACGTTTATGTTCTGTCTCTGTACCAAATTTCAATTGCGCAGCTTTAGTGCCTCACTAATCATTTCTGCAAAAAAAGGAGACGCTTTACGTGCACCTTCCATGTTCTTGTTTTACGTTGTACAACGAATTTCCCGAACGAAAGTTTCGTATTTTTCAAACAGTGTTTTACCGTAGGCCAACATGACGTTAGATCTGAAATTAAATGGCGCCAATACCACTTAATCTGGCTTCCGCTGTTTGACTGTTGCCAATTTTAGGAAATTAGAAATTATTGCGTTGGGTGTAGGCTTCAGTAGCGTGTTATTCATAGAAAATCGGCCAGCTGGTTCATTTATTGAAAAGAGGGGAGACACAGATGTAGGGAACATACTGATACTATAATCTTTATTTCTGAAAAAAATGAACGTAGGTTAAAAATAGATTTCTCTGTTACAACTCACATGCAGACAGCATTTGTTGCCACGGCTTATACCTGGGCTGTTTCTCCGGGTATAAAGGTGTCCGGAGCATGAAGCAGAACGCTGTTTTCATCAACCACTGTATACATTTAATAGTGTACGTGGTGCCTTAAACTTTCCGTCTTCTGTTCCTCTTCACGGAGTGATAAACACGGGGATAACCTACGTTTTACACGGGGTGAAATGTTTTGCAATAAATTTCCGATGGCTGAAGTTACTATTGCAAAAACAAGGATGGTTTTTCTAGCAGCTTCTCGGCGGGCAGTCTGTTTATTTTGGTAAGCTGGCACTGGGTATTCCTGATACGTTGGGATACTTTCTGGTAGCTACGTAACGACTGTATCCTGCTGTGAGAATAAGAAAAACGTATTACAGGCGCATATGAATCATACTTTGTTTCGCTCCGAGCAAATAAATCAAAGCACCTGCTGCTTTTGCTATGCGCCCGGAAACATGCAAAAACAAAGAGACAAACAACTCATTTCAACGTTGCTTTTATTAAATATCAGTTTTGCATTCTTTATTATCTAATTTTTCGTCTTTGCTGCATTCAAAATCCTGACGATCTGTAAAAGACAAGGCAGAAGTTATGTGGCCTTAAACTACACCGGACTGCGAGACGTCTGTTCGCTCTATGTGGCAGGTTCGCTGTCAAGTGGATGTAATAATTTTAGTATTGAAAAAAGGAATTAATTCCGTATGTTAGTCCATGTTACGTGGAAAAACTAGTTTAGAGAGCGGATGTGGGAAGAGCTTGGAGTAATTACGGGCGTTATTGTTGGCGTCTGTGATGTCCGACTTAGTGGAAGTTGTGCGTATTTCAGCTCTTCTGTTCATGGTGGAATGACCTACAAGGTTGAATATACTGACATCAAGGTCATTTACTAAGCGTTAGAGGCAGATTAGCAACCACATGCATTAGTAAATGTGAGAACAGGGTTTCTAATTAGAGAGAATTGCGTTGACTGCCTTACGTTAAATTCAAGATTCCAGCAACGTTTCCCGTTTCCGCTTTTCCTTGGGACCAACTGCACAGGAGACAGTGGATGTTCTTTGTACTGCTGTGTGGTAATCGTGAACCAGTACTGTGTTTTTCTGACGTTTCTCACTTCTGTGTCAGTTCCAGCTCCTTAAAGTGACAAATTCTAATTACTTTTCCTGCTTGATATTACTGCATTAAAAGGAAGAGTAGCGTAGTAATGATTGGTCGGGACAACATGTCCTCCGTCACTTTGTATGTATTTGTTGCAAGAAGTTTATAAAATGAACATACGATGAGGATGTCACGTGTGCTAGCCTGTAGGCCGTGTTACATATTCGAAACCACTGAACTAATACAGATAAAATTTGATACTGGGTGTTCACGCCAAACATGCTCGGATGAATTTGATTTTTATCCGTATAGTCCCAGTGCGACTAAGAGGGACGAGGTTACAGGGGAGTGGAGAGATTGCGTAATGAGTTTCATGATCTGTACTCCTAAAATATTATTGTGGTGATCATATCGGGGAATTATGAGATGGGCGGGGAACGTGGCACTCAAGGGGGAGAAGAGAGGTGCATGCAGACTTTTGGTGGGGAAAACTAAGGGAAAGAGACCGCTTGGAAGACTTAGGTGTAGATGGAAGGATACTCTCGTAATTCATTTCAAGAAGTGGGATGGGGCATGGCCTGAATTTATCTGGCTCAGGATAGAGACAGTTTGCGGGGTCTTGTGAGTGCGGTAATGAACCTCCGGGTTTTATAAAATGCGGGGGTTTTCATGACTAGCTGAGGAACTGTTAGCTTCTCAAGAAGGGTTCTGCTTCGTGGAGTTAGCTAGTTAGTTAGTTGGATAATTAGTTAATCTTCCCAATGCGACGCGTACTTTATACGAATCACAAATAGTATTTTATTGATTTTTTAAAGAACAGTTTGGCCTCATTGTATGAAATCTGGCACTGACGTGAACCAAAGACAGTATGAAGAAAGCCTCTGTTTTATTGAAATATGTTTTGATGCGACGTATGGGCTTTACAACGGAAGGATATATTTGTAGGCGTCGTCGGCTATGGCTGTTGTTTATCTCCTGACGTTAGCAGTTTGTAGCATTCATTTCTGCCTTATGGTTGGTTTGCATGGTGATGGAATGTTTTAATTTTTTACGTACTCTGTGGACTAGTTGACTCATGGCGCACACTCCTTTTGAAACGCTGAGAGTCTTTCAACTGCGCAAGAAATTTTCGACCATTTATGGGGCCCGAATGGTCTTTTTCGGCCCCTTAAGAACCAGCCAGTGGTCCATAATTTGTCAATTTGAAAACTGCTTTCTGGAGGTGGAAATACGGAACGAAGTAATGCGGACTTGTATATTGACTCCATAAGTGGCGTCTGGCTCACTTTTTCTACCACCGCAAGAGTGGGGCATTGTGTGTTGTGTTTAAAATAAAAAAATTGACATCGTAGTGTACAAAAGTAATAAAACTTGCACGTGGAGTGGACAAACGTAACAAAATTTAGCTGTGGGGTGTAGGAAGTAGTGCAGTTTATACGTTGAATGTACAAAATTATGAAACTAATTAATTTCTAATTATTGTTATTATTTCCAAAGATGGTCAACGACCGCTGACCGACAGTTTTTCTGTTACCAATATTCTAATCCTTAGTTAATGCGCCTGGTGGTCAGTGCCTTGGGTCGGTTTTGGGGTTAGGCCGCGCAGAAGATTGAAGATTTTCTGACGTAGCGACAAGCGAAGTTGCCATCTTCAGGGTGAAACCTGAAGATGGCAACTGCAGTTTTTACCAAAACGCAATAAATTTTCATTTCTGCACGCGGCCTAACTCCGAAAGCCAACCCAAATCTGTCACCGATATTATGGATTTGAATGCTTCAAGAAAGTAAAGGCAAAATTGTCGCTGTTCACGCCATTAAAGCTTGTAGGAGGCATAGCTCCACTCATTGTAATCTTGGCACTAGATGGGGTGAGTTTTTAACTTTATGCTTCGCCCACTTTACCGCCCGTGAAAGAACTACGGTATCCAACAAAGTACAAGTACCTAACGAAGTACGAGAGGAAAATCATGTTTCCTGTCACTAAATATTCTATCTGTCACACATGGAAATCAGTGACCATACGTAGAGATGTGAAGAATCAAAGGACACCTCTCGTATTTTTGAATGAACTTCAAACAAAACCGTTAGGGATTTTGGGTACTTCATTGTGTGTACAGTATTTCCCTTTTGTGGAGGACACATTGGAAATGGGACGGTTTTCGCTGTTTCCTGGGCAGTATTTCTGCTACATGGCAGTTACGTCTTGCATTCGACATTCTTACTTTAATTACCGAAGTCTTCAAATAGTAAACCCTTACGCAAAGACAAATTTTGGTTAATATCCTCGCAACCAGAACGGTTACACTGAATGTTAAATGGCATTAATTTTCTGCAAAATACTACCGATTCCACATCGGTTCACCGCGGAGGCCTGGTTTCGATCCTAGGCCGGTCAGTGTGGGGTGTGTAGTGTACGAAGTCCAGGTTTCTCTTCGCATACTTCGATTTTCCCCTGTCATTATCATTCCACCAGTGCACCATACCTGTATTTGATTCATCCACCACCATCGCTGTATAATCTTAGCAACTGACAGCGTCAGTAAAGCACTTCTTTTTCTCAGTCTCTCTTCCCAACCGCTTGTGAGAAGCTGCTGTTTTTTGTTGGTGTACGTATTAGAAGAGACTGAGGTAATGTAAGTAAACTCTTAGGGAAAGGTTGTGCCCTTCGGGGATTGAACCAGGAACGTCCTGAGTGCAAGTCATGTGCTGTGCCATCGACCTTACCCTGCTCGGCGCAGTACCGCTGAATGCTGAAAAGCGTATGGTCACTGTAGCAAGGTTGATTTCTGTTTTACGTTTTGGTTTGTTTGTGTGTGGAGGAGGGTTTGTAATGTGAGCAGCTGGCTTGTAATTTCTTTTGATGAAATTTATTTATTGTAAGCTTTTAAAATTGTGCGGCGTAATGTTCGGTGTTTTGTTGATGGTTCAGCGATCTTAATTTTACGCATTCAATGATGGCCACCGAACCGCTGCGTTGTCGGCAGTCGGCTACTTCACGTAACTGAAGGTGCCTCTATTCCTATAAAGGATGTGCCATAACATTGCGATTTTGAAGATATTAGATTCTTTATAATGGGAATTCTTTGTGTAGGTGATAGCGTAGTGTAGGTGTAGACTGTATTTCCAATGTTTCGGGGGTCCTTATTGTTTCCATCATCAGTCAAAATTGTTATGTAGATAGGCGGTATGTGAGATAATATACATAGGAAATAGAGCTCACTACATCCATACGGTGCCACTACGTAGAAATAGGTTTCGCATTGGTCTAGAACCGCTGTGAAAAGTTTAAACCTTCTGTAACTCAATTTTAAATGACCCATAACCGCACTTTAAGCAATTAGATATGATGTCAAAACCCACAAGTTCACATACCATAAGTGTATAATATACTTTCATATCTTTATGCACATTTTTTGTTTTTGATATATCTTCTGTAAGGTCTTTAGAGTAACAACAAATTGCTGGAAGACTCAAGAATCTGATTTACTATTGCGTAAGTATATGGCACTACTACAGTTCCTAATGTTGTACTTGTTCGTAGGTATGATGTAACAGTCGAGTGTAATTTAGTTACTGGCTTAGGATGCTGGGTTTATGCGTAGATGGCCAAACGATCGAATTTTACCCAGGGCACATTTTCCGTTGTTGTTTGCAGTTGGGAGTAAGTTACAGATTGTTGTTGTTGTTGCTGATCTGGCATAACCATTTAGTATAGTGACTAGGATAGGGCTAGACGGCTGAGGAATCTGGGTTCGGTTCACGGCAGGAGCAAGACTTTTTTCCCTGCAGCACGGCATTCTTACTTGCTGTGGGCTCGTACCGGCCTCGTATTCAGTGGCTACGGGGAGATCTTTCTTCGGTAGTAAAGAAACTTGTGTATATACATGAAACCGTACTTTGCAGTGACGTTTCAGTAATGTTCCGAGGGCTGTTGTAGAGGCTAGTTTGTTTGCATGTGATAATTTGAGCAAATATGCAGTGCGACTGAACGATTGAAACAAATTTAGTTTCATTTTTTCTGTTTCGAAAGATTAAGTGTTGTAGCAAACAAAATAACGACGACAACAACAAACAAACAAACAACGACTCTTGCTGTTATTTAAAATTACACTGTTTGAACCCAGTTGAGAAGGTAAGTCCAGAGTCAAAACCAGAACCAGGGTTTGAGATGTAAGCGAAAAGTCAGGAGACCAGATCATTCTTTATTTTCCAGGCGAGCCAGAAGCATTTGAATATAGCAACTTTCTTCCACCGCCGGTACTTACTTGTAGCGTATATTGAAAACAAATTTACGTCACATCAGGTGTGATCTGAGTTGGTTCGTAAAGTTCGATAACCGAGGGAGGGAGTGAGTTGGGCCACACGGAACTTGCATGCAGCCAGCATGACAAACAACGACGGAACTGATGTTCTGTTTAAAGTTGGGATATTTGCGTTTACAGCCTTTGCTAGCAACAGCCAGTATTTCAGAATTCCAGGTCACTTGTACAGGTACCACTTGCGGTACTTAAAATAAATATTAGTACGTAGATTTGAGTTGTTCGTACTTCAAAATAGATTGGAAATTTAAGCCAGCCGGGAGCATCATAATTGTGATGCTGAGATTCTCTCACTTAATTCGTCGTCTGATTCAAGCAGGTTGCCGAAATCGTTGGCGGAAAGTTTTCCACCATTATTAAGATTCTTTGTCCTGTTTTTACGGGTTGCTGTGACAGTGCCTAAAATACACGCCTCTTACCTTCGTAATTTGTATTACGTAATTTTAGCAACATCATGGCCATATTCCCGATTATTCGGTAGCATATGTATGAAAGGATGCTAACAGTAAACATCCTATTCTAAAGTGGAAATACCATATAGGGTAAAGCATTATACGACTAGGCCACGGGCTAGACGACCAAACAGTTGTTCGATTACCGACAAGTGCAAAAGATATTTCTGTATTGTACAACGTCCAGACCGGTTTAGAGCCGACTTAACCTCTTAGTGAATGGGCTCCGGCGGAACGTTCTTCGACGATAAGGTAGCCGAAGTTTGAAACGTGACCTTTCACTGTCAAGTAGTATCGAGGTAAAGAATGCGTGGAGCTGTACGTCCACTCCCACTTCTGCGTTAATGACGCGGTTCTTGATTCAGCAGAAGCACAACTTCACCTTGCTGGCATTGTGTTCTTTCTAACTTGCGAAGAATGACGCTTCATGCAAAGCACGATGGTGACATAAAAATTAATGGAAGTTCAGGTTATACAAGAAGTAATGTTGCAAAGATGGAAGTGCAAAAGATATGTATCTTTCGAGTTCCATCTAAACCTGCATACCACACGGTCACCTACATAGAGTGACATACACCAGAGGTCGTTTTGATACAATTGACTCTCCTGATGACGAGCATATGATTACTCGAAACATGTAGAGAATTGGAATAAACAAATATAAGAAAAAGAATTTTGCGTCTAGTTGGTTATTTACAAAGACTGTACCTTTCTTATTTCAACTTGACTGATTTTATTGTATTGTGAGTGGTGATAATTCTCTGAAATAATTTATCGTTGAGTTATCCTTTGATTACGCTAAGTGAGAACTGTGTGATTCTTCCGAGGGTGTGAAAACTGTTTAACTTGCGGAAGAATGACAGTTCAGGATGAGGGGACATTAATGTGTACCAGGGCAAAGTTAAAGAATGATGGGAAGAGTGTCGACTGTGACATGTATTCAGGGTAAGGAGGATATCAGTCGGCATATCCAGGGCGATTTTTGAAGAGTCGATGGGTACGAAGCCACGTCTGAAATGAGGATCATTCCTAGAAAGAGGATACCACAAAAATGGTTTTTAAGATTTTGTAAACAACGTTTTATTCCGGTGGAATCAGAAAACACGTCCATTAGTCGCACAAGCTTTTTTTTTTAAACAAAGTAGTGATGTGAAAATATTGTGAGATGTGCGCTCTTGTGGGATATTACGTAGTACAGAATTGGTATACCTTTCAGAAGTTCCCTGAAACGTCGGTAAGGAATTACCACTCTGTGCTGCGTAATATCCCAGAAGAGTGCAGTGCTCATCCAGGGCTACATTGTGGCGGACGCCTGAAATCACGTATTCTAACTTCTACATTAAAATTTCGTTAATAACGGCGTAGCTTATTATTCGTACAGAAATTCTACACGGGCTGAAATCACTGAGGCGGTTAGGATCTCGTGGTTTCCTTGCCCCATGTTCTGATAGAAGTAGTTTCAGTAATCAGACGTCTGCATCTTACGCGTACTTGCAGATGTTCCGGCTGAAACCCTCTAATTACATATACTTAAATTTTCGAACTCGAAACTGCTCGAGACCAGGATGGAGGGGTGTGCTCTGTCGGAGTAGTTTATAAATGTGATGTTCCCGACTTTGCATTCTGCGTTGCTCTTCATGTAAATTTATTGCGGATAAAAATCGACTGTTGCAAAGCTAATGGAATTACAGGTATACCGTATCTCCTGCTGCATAGAGTCGGAAGTTGTTACTGTATAGCGTTAAATATTTGTCATATCGAAAAGTATTTTAAAGTTGTTCAGCGTAACGGGGCCAAAGTTTTACATCGTGTACTTTTTAAATGAGAGTTTTTGGAAGTATTCACTTGTTCCCTTGCAAAGTATGTGTTACAGGGTGGTCGTGTTATAGTTAAGAAAAATAGACGCTGGCTTTTCATCGCGGAGGCCCGGGTTCGCTCCGAGGGCTTATCCGTTTGGGATTTATGTTGGAGAGTGTGGTACTGGCACAGGCTATTGCCCCTACCCTTTGGGTTTCCTCTGTCAGTTCTAATTCCACTGTGCTCCATATAAATTTTTTTAGTCGTCAGGGGATTGACAGCAGGCCCATTTTGGGAGTTAATTTTACTAGACAGATTTTAGCTTAAAACTCCTTCCATACCGGACTGAATCAGTAGAGGATTAAAATACAGACCGGTTCGGCGTTCCTATCATGCTATTCTCACAAAGGGCACGTAAGGTGTAAGTTTAGAAGACACACCAATTTCATTTCTAGAACATCTGTCTGAAAAAAGTTGTAAATCTTTACCTTTACGCGCCATTACTTATGTTAGCTTATTCTAGACGAACGCATACAGGCTAGGAGGTGTCTGTTACATGTGTTTGGTGGTCTCCGAAAGACTGCACGAAGTTCCATTAACCCATGTATGAATTTTGTCACTTTTTATGTGTTCTAGCTACTGTTAATTGTCACAGAGGTTGTTAGTGTGCAAGGTCTTTTTAGCATATATTTTTTTTTTTTTGTGTTTGAATTAATACACAAACAGGTTTCCTGATTCTGGCTGTTCCGCACCTTGCAACTACTCTTCGAGGGTATATTAAAACGTCGTGTCGCAGTCAGTGACTTCCGATGGTCTGCGTGTTGTGTTGCCAGTGGCGCCGGTCTTCTCTTTCTGTAATGTAATTTGGTCGCAGACACGATTTTTACATTGCTTCTTGCCACACCTAAGGCTAGGTCAAATTCAGTATAAATAGAAATAAATTATATTACTTTAAAAGTAGGTTCTTATCTGTTTCTGCATTGCTGTTTTTAAGACCTGTTCCTTTACCAGTGTGTCCACCACAAATCCCACGTGTACCGGCCTGGCTGGGTCGTCTGAGGTGGGAAGCCGGTGACTGTCTCACCCATGACCACTTATGTTATGTTTTCTAATCGCTAAGCAAACAATACACTATACGTTTCTATCGAAAAACTAATGTGTTTGGTATTGTATACCGTCGTGTGGTGCAGTTTCAGTAAATAGTAGAACATATATGTGTTGTCATATCTTTTTCGTTTTTTAGAACTTCAGTGTAATGAAGGTAAGAACACTTCATAGTTTGTTCTGCAACGCACCAACTTTCACATATCAATTATGAGGTTAAAGTGCCCTGTCATTATTTGCATGTATGAAGTTGTTTGAAGATGAGTGTGAAGTATTAATCTAACGCAAACCTACTGAACGGTATAAGTAAAGAGTTTATGATGCATTAAATAGGAGGTCTCTTTGTTAAAGTGCCGTGTATGCTGGCAAAGGAATACCCTGGCAGAAAATGGGTTTATTTCGCTAGGCAACTTTATGATGAAGATATTAAAATGTGCAACGTTTTTATTAGAGCGGCCCGTATTGTATGCAAATACGATGAATTGCACGGTGTAAAATATTGAATTGTGCCACGTCTGTGGTGTAGTCGTTTGCTGTTGTAGTACAGGTAGGTCTGATTTTACTTACGCCAGGGACACGTTTCTGAAAACCGCTGCGCAATTCGGAGTCGCGCAAATCGCACACAAAATTCCCATCTAAAACAGTGTTAGGGCTTGACAACCTCATCCTATATAGTGTGTGACTTTACTAATAGCATAGAGTACATATGTACTGTATATGCAGTATATATATGTGTATATATGTGCATGTATATATATATATATATATATACCCTGTATACGCATTTCTGTGTGATATATTCATTTGTAATTCAATAAAATTTAAGAGACTCACCTCGATAGATTTTGGTACCGTTCATTCCGATAGGATTGTGGTAGTCTTGCTACACAACGATACATTTTACTTCCTGATTTAGCACTTTCTTTAATTCTGTCAACATTATCACGTGTTGTACGTGCGGTACTATGAGCAAGTATAACATTACGGCATATGTAAACAGTTCAACTTTTTCAGATCGGCGTATTATGTTTAATTTCTCTTCAGTACCGATTGGCTTTCGCCATTTTTAACTTGGGTTGCACTAGGGGGTGTAGATTTACGTTTCTCACTCATTTTGGCATCAAAAGCCAATGCTGTTGAAGGGGGATCTACATCAGCCGCGTGACTATATCACCAATGTAATTAATCCAGACACGTGACTGATGGTGTGACAAGTGACGTCACTTTCTGGTAGCCTTAACAAAAGACAAGTGCGGCCACGGATCGTCTGTGCCAAATCGCTTTCAACAGAAAATTATCTTGTATCATGTATGCCAAATCACGTTGAACCGTAAGTAATGGCGTAAATTCGAAAAAAGTTTTGTAAATTTTCAAGTTGCGTTAAAGTGAAGTCGCGCAAAAGGAAATTGCGTAAAACGAGACCTGCCTGTATTTCACTGCATTTTACTAGTCTATATATGTGAGTGATAACATGCCACATTTGTACCAGTTATGTCGTCGAAGTTTTTTATTATTGTTATTTCTTTGATTTTTTAACAGCTTTCCTCTTTGTTGGAGTGTGACGAAATGTTTTATATGGGCTGCAGTAAAGCATCCCAATTACACAGACGTACATCCTGTTGGGTACTGGATATTCACGTAGGTGTTTCGTTTACAAGCACGTTTATCAAGTTAACATCTCGGGGGTAGTGCGTTGCAATTTACCACTGCCACCAGCTTCTGTCTTCAAGGAAGACTGGGTGATCGGCAACTCTGCTAATAACGCCGTTCAAGTGAAAGAGAATCGCGCGGTATGGATTACATTTTGGATTGTAAATTACTACAAGCATAGCGTCAAGATCCTGTTGAATTTTCGGAGGATTTCCTGGCTTTCGAGATGCTCCATATCCGATATTCTGGAACGTTACAGCTGCTCGTCTCGCGAATGTTCGGAGGTCCCGTGTTCAAAATTCAGCACTGGAACCAGCTATCCTAACTGTAATTTTAATGGGTTTTCTCAGTTATTCCAGGCAAATGCCGGAATAATGGCTGACAGACTACGACCGTTTTCTTCTGCATCGTTTCCAATTATTCACTAATCCCATCGTGTGACACCGTAGTTTAGAACGTGAATGTGCGTGCCATTGAGCAGACAGGGAAAAATAAATAAACAAAGCTGTTTCGTTTATCACCCCAACGTTTGACCGGGATCTTACCCTGTGTTGGACCGAGCAGGTTGGTTATGGTTTCGTCACGTAGTAATCAAATTCCGTTCTTCTGGGACATGACGTAGCGTCACTGGGTAATGGGTCCCGTCATTTCAACGCAGCGATGTGTCGTCATATTCAAGTATCGAAATGTTCATGGTTTCAGGGCTGTATGCGATCTTTTTCCTGGTTTTCCTCAGTCCTTAGAGGCGAATGCGGGGGTGTGCATTTAAACAGGCCACAACCGTCTATTTCTTCTAAATTTTTAACTGTACCCCTGTCCGTGATACTCATCTCATATACTGTGTACTCAAGACATCCTTTGTAGCTGCCTCAGCTTAATTAAATGCCACGTAAATTAATCATTTAATGTCATGTTAACATTATAAGGAGAACGTGGGAGGACCTTCATCCTGTATGCATATTGTGGCTTGATCTTCTACCACGACTTTTTCAGACACTACTTACAGATAACGAATTTTGCATGCCAAAATGTGGCGTTTGTTACTCATTTTTGTGCTGAATTGATTTGGTGTGTTGCCATAGCGTATTCCTTCATTTGTTTGTTAGGGTCTCGTAAGTCACGATCTGTTTGAGGAGATCGTCCCGTGTGAACCCTTACGTCAGGCGTTGAGATAGTAGGACACATGTTGAAATTCTACCTGAAAAGAGTAAAGCGAAGAGTGCCGGCGGTAAAGCGGCTGGAGCGTGCGGGTTTATGTGATATTTCTGGAAAACTGTTCCATCTGTTTTTATCGGTTTAATTGTGTTTAAATTAAAACTATTTTATATTTAACTGCGTGTGAAAGTTCAAGTTATTTTACTGTGTGCACGAACTGTAGTGTTTCACGGCTGCCAGTGGTAAAGACGTAGTCGCACTCTACCTGTGGTAGATACTGATACTTCGTGTTGATAGAATGTTGATTACATTATTCAGACATTTCTGTTGGAAGTACAAACTACACTGCAAAATAAAAGAGGGGTTCGTACCTGTCATTTTATTATGAGATACCTTCAGTTGAGCCTCGAGGGTGATGTGTCCTTTGCTGTTGTGAATGCTTGGAGTTCCGTATCACTGTCTCAAGTACTAATTTTGTAGTCCCTTGCACAGATGCAAGTACTGCTGCTGCATCTTGGCATTGCAGCCTTGACTAGTTTTGTTGAATTGCAGAGCTCTGTTGATACAACACACAGGACTTATTGAATGCAGCATTGGTTCATCAGAAGGCTTGTTTCTTCGTAAGTACAAAAGACAAGAGAAGAATGGGCGTACACATTGTTCAAGTTAAATTCGGGATTTCGATTGCAATGTTCAACCAGTCGAAGATCTGTTGGGCATTAGACTTCTCAGTCCCTAGGGACGGCAGTGGTGACTCTTGACCGTATTTAGAGCACAGCCGTTTACTTAATTCAAGATGGATGGAAATCTTCGGGCCGTTCATTTATTACAGGTCCACGTCTTTGTCTCTGGAATGAAAGCATAGTCATACCTTTATGGTGAATATTGTGGGTTGCGTTAACATTGTGTTATCTGGTGGGTAGATATCAGTGTGTTCTGAGAAACATCCTCTCTCCATATCCTAAAGATGGAGGCAGTATTTTCCTTCTAATTGTTGGTAGTGCCAAACAACACGGTGTCGTAACCAACAGCAGCACAATGTGAATATTCCCTGCCGTGTCAATCGCATATCTTACGTATTTATGGCGGTGATGCAGAGTAAAGGCATCTCAGAGTGTTTGGTAACGGCATCGTATTTTTGAGATAGGCTTGTTAATCATTCATGGAACCGACTTTGTCATGTTTGCCGTGCTGGAACGGTTCTAGGTTTCCGTGCAGTTGAAGCAAATTGTATGTGTGTCAGCCACTGGGCAGTCAGTCTGTTCTATGTTGCTTTTTTTTCTTTGGTGGCTTATTTTACGACGCCATCATTTTCTCAGACTTTATTTATGTAGAGTTATTTTATATGGTACGGTTATTGATGAGAATACGAAAAGATTTGAAAAAAAAGGGGGGGGGGGACGTCGTCTAGTCCAGGTGCTGTCCTGACATTTGCCTGGAGAGACCGAGGAAGGTCACGAAGATCTGCAATTGGAATGGCCCGGACAACAGCTATCCTGGCTTTCTTCCCGAATAAATGCATAGGGCAGGAGTGGCCAGCTACAAGAGCTTCGGAGCCGCACTTTACGAGGCCACTTAGGCAAACGTACGGTAGCAACTTACTTACTTACTTACTTACTCACTCCATGGTGCAGAGTCCTTCTTGAGAAGCTAACCGGTTTGCAGCTAGTCAAGAAATTTCCCGCATTTCACGGAACCCGAAGGTTCATTACCGCACTCACAAGCGTCCGCCACCTATCTCTATCCTGGGCCCGCCCAATACAGTCCATATACCCACATCCCACCTCCTGGAGATCCATCCTAATATTATCCACATCAACACTAAGAGAATACAGCTAGCGCTTTCATTAGTGACACGGGAAACTACTGCTTGTTAGGGAACCCAGTAAAAGCAAAGCATTCCGTATTTGATGGCTTCTTATTTTTGTAGGTGAATTTAAGTTAGTTATGAGTTTTCTTTCTTCGGAAAGTCTTTTAAAACGCCCCTCACGGTCAGCTGCATGTGCTTGTAAACTACCTGAATATTATTTTTTCACAATAGCATGTGCGAGCCGCGCCATCATGTTGTGGTTATCCCTGGCTTGCATCGTTAGTGCCACTCAAACCTGATGGCTTTTTTTTTTAACTTTATTGAGGACGTGGAATGCGGTTGGGTTTGGAAGTTCTGCTCTTCACAAATTTTCGGATGTAATTTCATATTTCGAGGCAGGGCGTTAGGAGCTTGGTGCGTTATCTCATTACAGGGTTCCATTCTCGTTGTCTTATGTTTCATCTTGGGAACCCTGTAACGGATGTCAATGACATTTGGTGTGGAATGTCCACACTGAAGGTTGTGGGATTTATTTTATTTAGGACCCTACTATACGAATATTTTACCTTCGAGTCCGGCTTATTAAATATGGATTACATATACATTCATCCCAGAAGTTACGTCGTATGTGGTTCTGAGAAGGGCGACGTTAGTCTATACGACGTACACAGGGTATGTCAAGACAGATTTTCCCATAAACGTAATGTTAAAGTGGGGAGGATTGTTCCAGAGAATCTATTATGACCAAGACAAAAGAGATATTTGTACTTACCAATGTTTACAGAAAATATGTCAAAAATGACAGTTCGTGGAGGAGGTAGTCCCTCTTGAGCTGAAGGGGGTCATGTGGATCATCGTCTTCAGTGTCCAACAGCACGGATGGGGAGGCACGAGTCCCTGAAGGTGACCTGAAGATATCAAGCACTGAAGCCTGCCGGGACAAAGAACTTTTCTTCTCCTGCAGAATTTCATAGCAAGCAAGCATCGTGATAATTTAATGTTGCTGCTGGCTGCTCGTTTGAACCGATGTCCTCAACACCTGAAGCCAGCTTCACTGATTCCAACCACCTCAGTGAACCTCGAAACGGTCATGGTCCTATCCTTAGGCTCAGGCTCAGGCTCAGGCTCAGTCCTCAGCTTCTTCAAGTGCGCCTTGTTTCTGAGTATCAATCATGTGGTCGAGTGAGGGTTCCTGTTCGTGGGAGCTGAGCAACTGGAAGACATCTTCAGCATCTTACGGACGAATTTGCGCACCTGCCTGGATGTACTGGGTTGGAGGGCAAACGACGTAAATGCGGAACGAAGTAATTCGAGACGGTGTATATCGGGGGATGATGGTATGTGGCAAAAACAAGTACCCGATGAGCCATAAGGTGTATCTTATTTGGACGTGTAATTTTAAGAGTGTATCAGCGTGATGTCGCTGTGTGTAATTGGATAATTACACGTTAGTATAGTGAGGTTGAAAACAACAACGCAGAGCACCGGTGGATGGAAAATCAAAACAGAACACAATGATCATCTTGATTTCAAAGTTTCGCCGTGTTCTGAATACTGTATTCTTTCTTCTGGGTGAGTCCCCGGCGTCTGAATTTTGTGTCGACGTTTCGGAACACCTGTCTGTTCCAACTTCGTAGTTGTACCACCTATGAAGATGAAACAGTGTTCCGAAACGTCGGCGCATAAAATTCAAACGCCGGGATACAACGCAATAATCTTGCTTATTCGGTTACCGATTTTCACTTCTCTTGGCATGGGTTTAGAAAGCCTGCACCTATTTTTGATGCCGCAAAGCCGGCCTCTATTTCTGACATCTAGACTACTCGTGTCTCCGAATAGCATGGTTAGACCACGTCGTTGTCGAAGAGGGGACCGTGCGTTCTGCTTCGGTCTTCTGTATGTCGCTTTTTTGAACCCGTATGTTATATTCACCTACACTAAAGAACATGGCGAGTTCCAAAGTTCCTACCTACGGCTATATGTTATTTCAAGGCCGATTTTTGCCTTTTTACACCTGAGGCTTTTTCTTCAGTACCGTTTGCGAGTGCAGCTGCAGTGTTTCAATTATTGCGTGTTCAGATTGTTGCTCGTTTGTGATTCATTTATTGACCACGAAACAGTTGCGACATAAAGAGTGCTAATCAGTGGCTTGCTTTTTGTCTGTTTTTACTTTGGGTTTTTTTTATGGCCCTGGTTTTCCCTCAGTTAATGTATGATCTAGAAGGATATAAACTTTTTAAGGACGGCAATTAACCTGAATTATGTTTAAAGATTTAATTCGTATAGCCCTGTAAACACTCACCGTCTGGAATATATATATATATATATATATATATATATATATAAATAAACAGTGCTCGTAGTTAATTTGAATTTTGAAGTAACAGCGCCATTCTGTCTTTACTGTGACTTGCTTTATGGAGATACTTTATGTAATTACTTCAGTTCGAATTTACATGCACTCTGTGAGCCAGTTTTAAGGTCGCTTCTCCTTTACCCCGGTTTTGTTTAAGTCGGAATGTGCTTCTGATTGTTCTGTAGTTGTACCTTTTACACCGTTGCTAGCAGACTTGAAGCAGTTACTTTATTAAGACTTTTGCTTGAACTATTTCCCTGTGCTCACTTTACACTGAAATATACCTTAAAATGATCCTTTTTACCAAACAGTGCATGCTAGCTGGTTCAGGATAAAATTACAATTAGCTGAAATAAATCAAATTTAAGCAAGGACGTGCCAAGTCGGGTATAATCAAAGTTGGAGTTTACTCGCCTGGATTTGTTACGTGCGGACTGGCCGATGGGCAGGTGAAGCAAAGAACCTGTCGCATATTATTGTGAAGCACACCTGAAATACATTTTACCAACCATATGCTTCAGAAATTGTATCGATGAGTTCATCCTAAACTCTGCTATTTTTGTCTTGTTACCCAGGTGACTAACCCATCCCGAAGGAAATTGTTCTCATGATGCTGTCATATTTACAATTACTGTTTTTATTACTGCAAGAAAAGGAGTGATGCAAGAAGTATGGATATATGTTTATTTCTTGAACATCATTCTTAATAACAGAGGGCAGCGTCTGAATATATTCCATCAAGTGAACCAAATTCAAGAACAGGTAGAGGGTTATTGAGATTACAGTCAGTGGCCATCGGCCTAACGCTGTCTTCAGTGTCTGTATGCACATCAATTTGTTGCTCCTTTACAGTTTCCATTAATAATGACCAGGGATGCGTACATTTTCCAAAAGTGTAGGAGCCAGCTCAAAATTCTAGACGGCAGGAAGGTAACATGAAGCAAGTCTCATACTATGCGCCCACAAACATTGGGCTCAACTGGACAAAATTTGGTTGCCGTGGTGATTTGGTGCCCGGAATTTGTGTGCACGCATGCCAATATTGTGCGGTCAGTTGATACCATGTTCATTCTGTGAATACGATGCCGATGGAAGTTAACAAAAGACGATTGTATTGTCAATTGCGTCAAGATCATGCGATAACATTAAAACTAAAACCTATGCTCTACATTAAATTAAAAGATGAGGTAGGTAAGTTTGGTATCGCTGTTTGCCGCGTATTTGTGAAACTGTTATCTGATGATCATTTGTTTACAACATTTCGTCAAATACTTCGTACAGGTGTTCGTTATCAATCGTTTATGATACCTGACGTGTTCTAACCATGCGGTTGATACCCGAGTGTTCGACAGATTTAGACAACTATCAAGTGTTTTACAGAATACGAATGATTTCCGATAACTGGCGTTGTTAAAATTAACAAATTAAACTTAAATCTGATATATGTATTATCGCCAATTAAAATACTGGTAATTTTAACTGGCGGTTTTAATTTCCTTAATAATAACATACATTCTAGATTCTGGCTCGATTCTTTCATTTTAATAATTACAATTAAGAGGAGTTATGTCTGGTAGAGGACGTTGCTGGTCATATTATATCCGTATTCGTAAAGAACTTGGTGTTAGCGGTTGCAGTTTTTGTACAATTAGACCCAACTAATAAGTACACTTGCACCTCTCTTTCTCTTCTCTTCTCTTATCTTATCTTATCTACTCTACTTTGCTCTACTCTTTCCTTTCCGTTCCTTTTTTCTTTTCTTTCCTTTTTCTTTTCTTTTCTTTTCTTCCCCCTCCCTGGTCTGGTATTTTATACCTACGCACTGTACGTGTAGAGGGTAATTTTTGCGCCTGATCACACTCACTGGCACACACACCATCGGTAGGACTCCTCTGGACGAAGGATCAGCCTGTCGCAGAGACCTGTACCTGACAACTCACAACCGACAGACATCCATACTGCCTGCGGGATTTCAAGCCGCAATTCCAGCAGGCGAGCGCCGCAGACCCACACCCTAGACAGCGCGACCACCGTGATCGGCACACTTGGAACTTGATGATGTCAGTTGCATGATGTCATCCACACACTCTTACTATTCATAGTTGTCTAAATTTGTGGAACCCTTGAAAATTTTTGACACTTCGGGGAAGTCTAAAAATGAGGGTGTAGTTTTGGTTGAGTGATGTTACCTCTGTCATCATGGCATTAATTTTTTGTGGGAAGGTCAGTGGCTCTCCTGACTCTTATAGGTGCATGGTTTCAAGTTAGTCACACTGTACTGCACCTGTTGCGTGGTATTGGATCACCTTTATTGTGAGGTAAACAGGCAAACGCTCAGACAGAACTTGGGCTTGTCAGATTCCAGACCATTTGACATGAATGACGTCATCTCACTTAAAGTATTCTTGTAAGTTGAGTTTTTCACTTAACTAGAAACGAAAACCTAATTTTGTTTGTCACGTTTCGTCTTCAGATGAAACAGGTAGACCAGCTTTTAGTTTGTCACATTCTTGCTGATGATAATTCAGTTTCGCTTAGACCGTCAATGTTATTCAATGGCAGTAATGATGAACAAAGTAAGAAAATAATAACATTGCGGAATACTGTCTTATTAAGTTTATTGCTATTATTTATTGCCTGTTACCATCCAGCCGTTGTTCATTCTGTTAGCAGAGGTATAAATGGCGTTTAACCATTGTATTTGAAATAAGAATGAAGCTTTATGAACTCAGTTGTTCCAAGAATGTGGATACACACATTTTAAAAAATAATTCCGAGTGCTGGGCCAATTAGAAGTGCGACGAATGTAAACACGCATGAAAAAGAGCTTAATCTGGAGTAAACAAATAGTTTGTTATCATAAACTGGTATCTATGTTTCTGACGTACGTATAAACTATCTTCAGTAGCGAACTAACATGTTTCATCTTGCGGTTGTACGTAATTGTTAAGTGTAAGCTACACTTTGCATGTGTAAATCGAGTGCTTTCAAGCTTTTCTTGAAGCATACCCACCCTGTATGCTTGTACCACTGTGTGCCTTGTTATCGGATGCTGTTGACATAACAGGCACATTAAAGTCTTACGAACACGCATGTCTGTAGTTAATATATTGTATTTTGCGTTTTGCCTAAATTTTCACATTTAAGGGACGTGGTAAAACTTGGTGGGAAGTAGAAACTGATTTCGCTGGCTAATTAGATCCGACTGTTTGCTTCTGTATGTATATATAATTGCTATATGTATGTATCGTGAAATGCATATCGAAGTGAAAACAATGTTTCAGGAAATCTTATGCACTTTAGACACTGAGGTAATGCTTCGAAGTGTTATAGACATTTTGCACAATTTTGTGTAAGCATGGAAAAATCTTGAGGGTGCAGGAAAGTGTATGGTGCTGTTTTTGATAGGCCATGAACGTATCGGCTAATATTGTCAGTAGATATTTTTATAATCCCCGCATTTTGTACACGACGTTGTAAATCTGAACAAGACAGGCGATGTACTATAACGTAACATTGAGGCGCATTCGCGTGACCATTGTTGCCGTTGAAAAGCAATAAACATTACATATTATGTGTGTGTGCGTGCGTGCGTGCAGTCTTAGTTATCCAGCATACAAAGCTTATATGTCATTAAATTGTTACCTGTGGCCTGTTCGGGCTCGGCAATATTTTTCTCTATTATCTCTTAAACGGCATGATTTTTGGGAAAAAAGTTATTAATCGTAAAATATGTGTTTTGGTTTCACAACGACTGTTGTCGTAAACAGTTCTTATTCTGTGAAGAAGTGAGGGAGATATGATAAAAATGTGTTTTGATCGTCACGTAAAGTGCCGATTATTATGGTCACATTTTAGTGAAACTTTTCCTGGACAGATTAAAAAGAATATCCAAATATGAAATTTCTGTGATTCGTCCAATGGGATCCGAGTTGTTCTATGCGGACAGAAGGACGGACAGACAGACGAAATACAGACAGACATAACGAAGCTGATAGTCGGTTTTGGCAGTTTTGCGAAAGCCCCTAAAAATGAATCAAAAGGTTTAAAAATATATATTTTATTGGCCAGAATTCATGTGGGGGGGGGGGGGGGGGGGGGAGGGGGAAGGAAGGGG